>Ga0209705_10000017_pt1 | contig 75834 bp, 68 predicted proteins | sample PPLLaktember2015_5_FD_187262 | JGI IMG/M metagenome (GOLD analysis project Ga0209705, IMG submission 187262) | Freshwater sediment microbial communities from Prairie Pothole Lake near Jamestown, North Dakota, USA - PPLs Lake P8 Core (1) Depth... | ecosystem: Environmental > Aquatic > Freshwater... | reverse complement strand
ATTGACACCAATGCGATAAATCCAAGGGTTGCTTCCGAATGTCGCGACAAATGACGTATCTCCTTGCAGGTCAATAGGATACAGCAGTTCTTAGCCTCGTGTTCTGTACAGATTCTTATGAGGAACCATAGAAATGGCCTTTCTGTTTAAGCAAAGTTGTTGATATAACTACTTATACTACAAAGACTTAGACTATTTATCTATCAAAAAATACGAAAATCTATAAAATATTCAGGTTAAAGTGCTTGAACTACCAGCAGTTACGGCGTTACTGTCGATCTGTCGCGGGCCTGTCTCGCTGGAAAGTGCCATGCGTCATCAAGGGGCCGATCTGCTGGCCGATACTGCTGAACAGGCCCTGCGTTTGGCACTGATCCAGATTCGCCACAGTTGAGATTGGTTGGACGGCCCACAATCCTCGCTCGGAACGGTGGCTTGTTAAGTTGGTCAATTCAAACATAGGTTTCTTGACGAAAGTTCTCACAATGAATATAATGGGCCTGTCCGAGTAGTATTTTGTAGTACTTACTGCGGGCGATTAACGAAACATTAAGTTTGGTAAGTGCTTATTTGGGAGGATATTACAGTTTGAAGCCCTTTAAGGAAGGTAGAAAATGGCAAATCGGTCAGTTTGAGTTTGTAGTATTTTTTGCCGGAATTTACGCAATAATTTGTTTGTTTTAGCGTCATATTGCTAGCGTCATAGTAATTGTCTGTTTCAACGTCGTACGTAATAAATAGATAAAGACGATTAACAGGGGGATCAGTGGCCTTCGCGGGGGGCGACCCGCCGGAGGTTTATTGGGATTGTATATAACTTTGTAAATGAGAAAGTAGCGGTTTTTATTTTCACTCAAACCGTACAGGTATAATATGATTCGTTTTAAGGTTTTTCAGCAGGGCCAGGCGGTCCAGAAGATGTTGTTGACCGGTTCGCATCTGTTTGGACAGGACGAAGTTCCGGTGCGTAGTCAGTTGGATTTTACCAACGGCGAACTGCTCGGTCTGCGTCATAGCGATACGGCGGTAGGGCTGGTGATATTATGGGAGATTCCCGATTTTGGTAAAATTTTGCTGCAGACTACGCGTCTGCCGGAACGGAACGCGCCTTACAATCTCAATGTGGAGTTGGCTCGCGGGCGGTTGCTGCGGATCAGTCAGAAAAGTGAAGACTGGGGGTTGAATGATCAGGCTTTTACCGAGCGTCACCATGAACTTATAGATATGGCCCTGGACAACTTTGTCAGCGCTTTGTGCCAACTCGGGCAGGATGAACAAGCCTCTATGAAAGCTGACGAATCGTTGGTTTGGGGCATGCGGGCCGGTGAAGAGTTGTCGCTGGCCCATGCAAAGCTGTTTCTGGAGCGAAGGAACAGTACCAAGGGCATAGGCGGCCATAGTTTTTCGTGCTGTCTGGATCCCTCGGGGATCAACAATCGCAAATATCTCAAATATATCAAAGACAACTTCAGTTTTGTTACGCTGCCTGTCAGTTGGCGTCAGATCGAGACCAAGGAGCAGGATCGCAACTTTGAGCTGCTGGATGAATGGATTAATTGGCTTGGGCACAATCGTATAGCTGTCAGGGTCGGTCCGTTGGTCAATTTTACTCCGTCGGCTGTTCCCGATTGGCTTTATATCTGGGAAAACGACTTCGAACAGATTCGCGAGATGGCTTACGATTACATTACGGACGTTGTTAGTCGTTATGCCAAGTCGGTTCATGGCTGGAATGTGGTCAGCGGTCTCAATGTGGAAAACTGCTTTAAGTTCAGTTTTGAGCAACTGATTGAGATGAGCCGTTCCTGTGTTCTGGCGGCCCGGCATGGGGCGCCGCGCTCTGTACTTTCGATTGAGATTGCCGAGCCGTGGGGCGATTATTACGCTTACAATCAACGGGCCATACCGCCGTTGATTTATATCGATATGGTCTGTCAGAGCGGCGCCAGTTTTAATAGTCTGGATGTGAAACTGCGTTTTGGCCGCGGAGGCGGTGGTATGCAGACCCGCGATATGCTGGAGCTGTCTTGTCTGCTGGATCGTATAAGTGTTTTCGGTAAGGGCATGAACCTTACCGGTGTTCAGGTGCCCAGCGAGACGGACAAACGTGACAACAACGGCCGTATCGGCGATGCGGGTTTCTGGCATGGTCCGTGGTCTGAGCAGATTCAGGCCGATTGGCTCGAACAGGTTTATCAGATTGCTTTGAGCAAACCACTGATCGAATCTGTTGTCTGGCAGGACTTGGTTGACTGTGGCGATGAGAGTGTTTTGCAAAACGGCGGGTTGCTTAAAGCGGATTTTGCTCGCAAAACGGCCTTTGATAAGCTTTGCCAACTAAAAAAAGACATCGCCGCAGCCAACGGCAAGTAGTAGTCGAGAAAAGGGTAGGGGCCTCAAGACATTGACAGATGGCTGTGGGTGGCGTATCATTGCGGGGATGAAATGGGACAGGCTCAAAGGTAAGTTTATTGTTTTGGATGGGCCGGACGGGTCGGGGAAGAGTACGCAAGTACAGTTGTTGACCGGGTTTATAAGAGGACAGGGTCTGACGTGTCAGGCGGTGCGTGATCCGGGGGGTACCAGAATTGGGGACCAGATTCGCGAAATACTTCTGAATAAGGATAATACCGAAATGTCTGTCCGGTGCGAGGCGCTGTTGTTTATGGCCAGCCGGGCGCAACTGTTTAGTGAGCAGATTCAGCCGGCCCTGGAGCAGCAAAAATGTGTGATTTGTGACCGGTGGGTATCGAGCACTTATGCCTATCAGGCGGTGGCGGGTAAGATCGGACCTGAGTTGGTGATAAATTTGGCTGATGTGGCGTTGGAGAGGACCTGGCCGGATTTGACCGTTATTGTCGATTTGCCCAGTGATCTAGGTCTGAAACGGATCGGTCAGTATCCGGATCGCATGGAACAGAAGTCACATGATTTTCATCAGCGGGTAAGAAGGGCTTTTCTGAGTTTGGCTGATACTCGCAAGGACTTTCGGGTGGTCGATGGAAGTGGTTCGATTGAAGAGGTGCACGAGGAAATATGTGAGGTGATCGGCGAATATGTCAATTCTTGAATGTCGGTGGCAGGATAACGCGATATTACGTTTGCAGCAGGCTCGTCGGGGACGGCGCGTAGCTCACAGCTATATTTTTCATGGGCCCGATGGGGTGGGCAAAACACTGCTGGCATGTCAATGGGCCAAGCTACAGCTTTGTTCTTCGCCGGTTCGTCGATCCGGTCCGAGCAATTTGGGTGGTTCGGTTGTAGAGGAGATAGACGACTGTTGCGATCGATGTGACGATTGCCGGTCGGTTGAAGCGGGCAATCATCCTGATTTGCATATTATCAATAGAGACCTGGCTCGATATACCAGTAAAGCTCGCGACAGCCAGATGCTGGAGTTGCCTGTCGATGTGATTCGGGAGTTTGTGATTGGTCCTGCGGGGCTGGCGCCGGGTCGCGGCCGGGCTCGAATTTTTCTGATCGAGCAGGGGCATAGCATGAATCGTCAGGCACAAAATGCGCTGCTGAAGACGCTGGAAGAGCCTCCTGCTAATACCTTTATCTTGCTGATAACCTCCAAGCCGGATTTGTTTTTGCCTACGGTTCGTTCCCGCTGTCAGTCGATTCAATTCCAGCCGCTACCGTTGGAATTCGTTCGTGAGAAGCTGAGTGAGGCGGGTGTGCCGGACGAACAGGGGTGGTACTGGGCTGATTTTTGCGGTGGACGGTTGGGGCCTGCCCTGGAATTGGCACAAATGGCCCTTTACGAGGCCAAATGTCATCTTTTCGAGCAGTTGGGTCTTCTGGGTTATGGTTCGGCGTTGGATTTGGCTGCATGGATTGTCGATCAGGCCAAGGTTTTTGGTCAATCGTATCTCAAAAGCCATCCGGGCCACTCTTTGAGCGATGCCACGCGTCAGGGTCAATCGTATTTTTTACAGATGATCACTTATGCCTTCAGTTTGGCGCTGCGCAGGACGGCGGGAGTGGGTCAGCAGGGCAGCTCGGAGATTGCACGGATAGCCGAAAGATTTTGCCCGGGGGCCTGCGCTCGGGCTATTCGTGCGGCGTGTCGCAGTGAAAGTTTGTTATATACGAATGTAAATGTCCCTTTGCTTTTTGAATCTCTTATGTTAGACTGCATGGATTATGCCGAGCACTAAGGTTGTGTAGCGGATATATTCATAAAAGGTTATCAAACAAGGTGTTATGGAAAATACAGACAAACAGGATGACGTTATCCGAGAGGATGTCGGTTCTGATAAGATAGCGGAAGATCGTAAAAATGGTCCTGGCGTGAGCGATGTCGCTGCTGATGAAGTTGAAACAACTCGTCCGGAAGACTTTGCCGAGCCGTCGGTCGATCAGCCAAAGTCGTCAGGTCAGCGTTTGCGTGGAAGGTCGGTCAAAAGCAATCGAACGATGCTGGTGCGTTATGGTAAGATGGGTTTTGTTGGGCAATTTCGATTTTCCGAAAGGGAGATTCCTCCGGGGGTCGGTCATGTGGTGATAAAGACCGAGCGTGGCATGGAAATCGGGGAGATCATATCCCCGTTTTGTTATGACCATGGTTCCTGTACCATCAGCAATGAGCAGATCGATAAGTACTATGATGCCAACGGTCCCAATTATCCTATCAGCAGGAACGGTACGGTCGTGCGTTTTGCCGGTCCTCAGGATATTAAGGATCAGCAACACTTGAATGCGAACATCAGGAATGAGTTGCGTTTTTGTAAGGAATTGATTGAGAAGCTCAATATTTCGATGAAGTTAGTTGACGCGGAGCATCTTTTTGGGGGCGAGCGTATTATTTTTTATTTTATGGCTGAGGGACGTGTTGACTTTCGTGATCTGGTCAAGGAATTGGCTGGGCAGTATCAGACTCGTATCGAGATGCGTCAGGTTGGAGCCCGTGACGAGGCTCGTCTCGTTGCCGACTTCGAGGCCTGTGGTCGCGAGTGCTGCTGTAAGAATTTTCTTAAGGTTTTACAGCCGGTGAACATGCGTATGGCGAAGCTGCAGAAGGCGACTTTGGATCCGTCCAAGATTTCCGGTCGCTGCGGTCGGCTCAAATGTTGTCTTCGCTACGAAGATAGGGTATATGAAGAATTATATAAGCGATTGCCCCGCAAAAACACATGTGTTCTTACCGAAAAAGGCCATGGTATGGTCACAGCCACCCAGGTTTTGACCCAACTGGTCAAAGTCAGGCTGGAGAAAACGGAACGAGTCATTGCAGTAAATGTCGAGGAGATATTAGAACGAAACTATATACCGCCAAAACCGGCTGAGAACTCGGCTGGTCCTGCGGATGTTGGTGAGAGGCCCCCGCTCTCATACACAGTTGATGATCGGCAGGGGTTTGGCCGTGTCGCATCAGAGGTTAGTGAAAAGATCGAAGCTGAAGTGTCGCGGTCTCTTAGTGAGCAACCTTGGGAGGCACAGCCGGAGGCAACTGATGGCCCGGAAGCAACTGGTGGCCCGGAGGCGACCGGCGGCCCGGATAATGAGGATGAGGTTGGCGGAAGTAAGAAACGCCGACATCGGCGTCGTAAAAAGAAGAAACCCCTTCTGACTGAGTCACTGGAGGAAGGCACGAGGCACGAGGCGCGAGAAGAAGGCACGGGGCACTAGTTACCAACTTCCGCTGGATCGGGCGATGACGGCACACGAAGTTAGTGTGGTCAGCCGATGGTATTGTGTTAATTCTATGAGGGAACGTAAGCCAAGAACAAATTTCTATACGTTCGGGTTATTTTGCTGGAGAGGCCATGGCGCGAAAAATTCTTGTAACAGCAGCACTTCCTTATGCTAACGGTTCGATACACATCGGCCATTTGGTTGAGTATATACAGACAGATATCTGGGTCCGTTTTCAGAAGATGAGGGGTCACAATTGCATCTACTGTTGTGCCGACGATACGCACGGCACCCCTATTATGATTCGCGCCCGTCAGGAAGGCATTACGCCGGAACAGCTCATCGCGAATATGCATACCGAGCACGTTCGTGATTTTGCGGGGTTCGAGATCGAATTCGACAGCTATTACAGTACGCACTCTGAAGAGAATCGGCGGTGTAGTGAGACTATTTTCCAGCGTAACAAAGAGGCCGGCTACATTACCACCCGCAATGTCGAACAGGCTTATTGTGAGCACGATGGGATGTTTCTGCCCGATCGTTTTATCCGCGGCAGTTGCCCAAACTGCCAGGCCCCCGATCAATATGGCGATTCGTGCGAGAGTTGTCATGCCACTTATACGCCGATCGAGCTTAAGGATGCCAAGTGCAGTATTTGCGGGAATGTGCCGGTGCGTCGCGAATCGAAGCATTATTTTTTCAAATTGGGCGAGTTTACCGATCGACTGAAGAATTGGGTCGGGTCCGGTCATGTGCACGAACAAGTGCAAAACAAGCTTCAGGAATGGTTCGATCAGGGTTTGCGCGACTGGGACATTTCCCGCGATGCGCCCTATTTTGGTTTTTTGATACCTGGCGAAACGGACAAATATTTTTATGTCTGGCTGGACGCGCCCGTCGGCTACATAGCGAGCACCATGAACTATTGTCAGAAAAAAGGACTGGATTACAAAGATTACTGGTGTAACAGCGGAACGGAAATACATCATTTTATCGGCAAGGACATTACTTATTTTCATGCTCTGTTTTGGCCGGCGATGCTGATGGGATCTGGTTTTAATACTCCAACTCAACTGGCGATTCATGGTTTTCTCACTGTCAATGGCGAAAAGATGAGCAAGTCCCGCGGTACGTTCGTCAATGCCGCCACCTATCTTAGGCATCTGGACCCGCAGTATCTGCGTTACTACTACGCCTGTAAACTTGGCCCAGGTACCGAAGATATCGATCTGAATACGGAAGATTTTGTTTTGCGTGTCAACAGCGACCTGGTAGGCAAGCTGGCTAACCTTGCTTCGCGTTCGGTACCTATGCTGACCGGGAAATTGCAAGGCAAATTAGGACGGCTGTCCGGTGAAGGCAAAGAGTTGCTGACAAAATTGCAGGGTCAGGGCGAACCCATTGCCGAGCTTTTCGAGTCCCGCAATTACGCTACGGCGGTTCGCAGTATTTGCAGCCTTGCCGATGAAGTAAACCGCTACTTTGACCAGCGCAAGCCCTGGATTGCTATAAGAAGCGATCCTGAGCATGCGCGAGAGACGCTTACCACGACACTTAACGCGGTGAAGGTTCTGACTATTTATCTCAAGGGCATTTTACCCGCTTTTGCCGCCAGGACCGAAAAGATTTTGGGTGTAGAACCGCTACAGTGGTCGGATTTGAATACACTTTTGGAAGATCATGAAGTCAATGAGTTCGAACGTCTGATCGAAAGAATCGAACCAGAAAGGGTGCAAACTATGATTGGAGAAAGCAAAGAAGAACAATCAGCCGGTCCGCAGGGAAAAGCCGGGCCGAGTCCTCTCGATCTCGACCCTATTGCCGAGGAGATCAGCTTCGATGAGTTTATGAAGGTCGATCTGCGTGTGGGACGAGTGGTCAAGGCCGAGCTGGTTGACGGCGCCGATAAGCTTTTACGTCTGGAGCTTGATTTGGGTGGGCAAAGCAGAACAGTTTTGGCCGGCATTCGGCAGGCTTATGAGCCGGATCAGCTCGTTGGCAGGTTGATGATAGTGGCGGCCAACCTGGCTCCTCGTAAAATGAAGTTTGGTTTGTCCGAGGGTATGATCCTGGCGGCTGGGGCCGGCGGGAAGGATGTTTATGCACTGAGCATCGACGAGGGCGCCAAGCCGGGCGAACGGGTGCATTAGTGGATCGGCAGGCCGGTGTGTTGGTGAGTTGGTGTGCCCAATGGGCAGATGGATTGGTGCGATGAGTGACAAGCCACTAAAAAGTATTGAGCAGATTTTTAAGGAGGATGGCCGCTATCCGCTGGAGGCAGTGGAATTTGTTCGGGAGGGGCTTGGTTATACTATCGAAAATATTCATCCTGATTCCGGTTTCGGATCGCCGGATGCCGATCGTCATGTCAGCGGTTCGCAGTTGTGTTACGGACTGCGCAGCATGGCGCAAAAACGTTGGGGGTTTCTGGCGCGTAAGGTTCTCGAATGGTGGAACATCACCACCACCCGCGATTTCGGCGAGATTATCTTTCTGCTGGTGGAGAACAACTGGATGCAAAAGCAGCCGCACGATAGTATCGAGGATTTTGAGGGTGTTTACGATTTTCGAGAAGCTTTCGATCAACAGTTCGAGATCGATCTCGATCAGCAATCCTGATTCAGCCTCAGATTGTGCGATTTCGCTTTTCTATGTGTTTAGATTGTAATGAGTCGGCTAACGGGCAAATTCATTTGTGATCGGTATAAATGCGAGTCGGAGAGGTCGGCAATTATTGCCAGTCTGGTGGATTTTGCAACGCACTGTTTGCGCGTTGGTTGGGTTGCGATAAAAACGCTCTCGGATAAAACGGGAATAATCCGCTGAATCGTGATATTTTTTAACTTGTTATTTTACAACTAGTTATATCTTGTTGCCTTTGCATTTTCCCCGCCAAAATACACTTTTCCACAATATTTTTTCGAATGTGGCACGGTTGTTGCGATCTGTCCTGTCAGTTGGACTGGCATTGTAATAGTGCGTTGCCGCTTGGAGAGTAGCAACGAAGTTAGAGAGCCAAAAATGGTTATGAGTGTTAATCAAGACAACATGTTTTTGACCGGCGGGTTTGACGCGGATCTGGAAACGGATTCCGGGATCGGCGTCGAAGACCTGCTGGAAAAGTATTTTATTGGAGATGGCAACCAACTGGCCGAGTGTATTATCGGCGCTGCTCAATTGGCTGCTGCCAAGCACATGTTGATCAAGGCTCAATCGATGCAGTCCGCCGCCGAGGCGGAGAACTCGGCATAGTAGGCTTAAGGATAAGCTATGTTGTATGGTATGTATGTATCTGCTGCCGGTGCGCTGGCCAACTCCTATCGACAGGATGTTATAGCGAATAACTTGGCCAACGTTGAGACTGTCGCGTTCAAACGCGATCTGGCCCTGTTCCAGGCTCGGCGTACTGAGGCTCAAGCAAGTGGGCAAAGAAAATATACCACCGCCATGCTGGAAGGCGTCGGCGGTGGTATCTTCGCCCTACCCACCTACACGGATTTCTCCCCCGCTTCCCTGAAAGAAACCGGTTCCGATTATGATTTGGCTCTGACCGATAAAGGATTTTTCCAGGTCCAGAAAGGCTCTGAAATTTTCTACACACGTGACGGAAGGCTCACCCGCGACAAAAATAACCAACTGGTTACTATGTCTGAGAAGCTGCCTGTTTTGGATGACGCTGGTCGGCCCATAGTTGTTGATCCCAATCTCGACGGTTTTGATGTCGATGAATCCGGTTTTATCAGTCAGGAGGGTAATGCTATTGGCCGTCTGGGCATAGTAGATTTTGAGGATACCACCGTTTTGCGTAAACAAGGACAAAATCTCTACTTCGCTGGCCAGGGTCTTCAGGGCCATTCTGTTGGTGCTAATGTCAAACAGGGCGCCCTGGAGCAATCCTCAGTTGACGAGATAAAACAGTTGACTGAGATGATAAAAACTCAGCGTCTTTTTCAGACCAACGTAAATGCGCTGCAAGTGCAGGATCAGACGCTAGGATTAGCCGTATCACGGCTTGGGAATATTACATAACGGTATTGAAAACAAAGAGTAACAACGAATAACTAAGACCACCGCTGTTCGGGCTGCCCAAAAGCTGCTATTGGCTTGGCGGTTCCCGGCGGTGCTGTGCTGGAGCGGAAATATGGCAATTACGGCACTACATTCTGCTGCTACGGGCATGAGGGCGATGGATGAGCAATTGAGCGTCATCGCCAACAATCTGGCCAACTCAAATACGACCGCCTTTAAGGGTTCGCGTGTGAATTTTGAGGATCTTTTTTATGAGGTCCGTCGGCAGCCCGGTGCGCTGAACAGTTTGGGTGAAAGGACCAGTACCGGTCTGTTTGTGGGTCTGGGGACGCGTATCTCCAATACACAGATGGACATGCAAACCGGCACGCCGGAACCTACCGGACAACCGCTTGATCTCGCTATTGCCGGAGAAGGATTTTTTAAGGTGCAGACCTTCGAGGGGATCGGCGAGGGCGAGGCCTATACGCGGGCGGGTAACTTTATCGCTAACGAGAACGGCGATCTTGTGCTTGGTACCTGGGGAGGTCCGTTGCTTGAGCCGCGGATTACCATGCCGAATGGAACAGATATGAACACAGTTACTATTACCGAGGATGGTTTTATAACCGCGGAAGTTGATGGGGCCGAACAGGAGATCGGGCAAATCCAGCTTTTCAGGTTTCCCAATCCTTACGGTCTATCCATGAAAGGTGGAAACCTTTCCGTTGAAACAGAGGCCAGTGGCACTCCTATCGAGGGCAGCCCCCGTGAACTTGGCTTTGGCGGGCTGATTCAGCGGGCTTTGGAGACCAGCAACGTCGATGCGGTTAAGGAACTGGTCAAGATGATTCGAACACAAAGGAGTTTCGAGTTGAACTCCCAGAGTATAAAGGCTGCCGACGAGAACCTGCAGGTTGTCAGTCAGTTACGTCGGTAGCGGGCAGACAGGCAAATAAGATAAACCGGAACTGAAAATGAATCGACATGCCAACATAATTTTGACGCCGAGATCAATTGTTAACGTTGTGACGGCATTGTTGTTTTGTGCGATTGGATCTGCCGCGTCGGCTGAATTTTGTCGGGTGCGCGTTTACGACAGCGCTGAGTTGGACGCCGGTCCGGTTCGTTTGGCCGATATCGCCGAGATTACCACCGATGATGCCGAGGTCAAAAGCTATCTCGACGATTTCATTGTGACCCAGTTGGCTTGCGATGCTGACGGCAGTTCGCTTAGTTTTCGTGAAATTTCCCGTATTCTCGAACGCGGCGGCGTTAATCCGGCTGCGATCGGCATCTATGGAGCGAGCGTTTGCCGAATGGTTCCGACGAGTCAAAAACCTGTGAGTTCCGATAAAGTTGCGATGATGGCTGGAACTGGGGTTTGTGAGATTACCACTGATGCTGCGGCCAGGGTGGGTTCGCAGATTACTTTGGCGGATAAACTAACCGAACTTGTTGTGCTTTCCACCGAACTGGACGCTTCCCGATTGATTATCGACTGGGACTATCGTCACCAGCAGTTTTTGCAGCAGCCTTATGATGAACGGCTTTTTCAGATCAAGCCCTGTTCGAGTCTTACACTTGGTCGGGTGATCCTTGAAATTACCGAGACGAGTTTGGCGCAGGGGCAATCGGGCTGTACTCCTTCCGGGAACCCCCCGGTTGGATCTTCCGTCGCGGTCAGAGAAAATCGTCCTGTTCGCATTAGTGGTAATGTGCAATACCTTTGCGAATCTGTCGAAGTTGTTCGTCCGTTACAAGCCGGTCACGTTATTACCGAGGCGGATGTTAAAGTTGTTCCACGGCGGGTCATAAGTTTAATGAATAGTCCTATTTCTGATATTAACATGGTTATCGGCAAGCAGGTGGCTCGTCCAATCGCGACTGACAAAGCCATACAACCGGCCATGCTCAGGAGGCTGTTATTGGTCAATCGCAACGATCGGGTTGATGTGCAGGCTGGATGCCGTGGTGTGCAGATCACCACCAAAGGTATAGCTCTTAGTGACGGCGCTCTGGGAGACGTTATTTTAGTGTGTAGCGAAATGGATAATCCACCTGATCTGAAAAGCAAGAAAACAGTTATTAATTTTCGCGGTAAAGTTGCCGGTCCCGGGGTTGTGATTGCTTTGTCTAACGGCGTCGAGACCGCCGCTTCTGAGTTCGGTGCCGTCGGCGATCAAACTGAAAGAGACAGATTGCTGTTGGGGGGAAAGGAATAACCGATGCGTTTATATTTGTCGGTGACAACTGTATTTCTGTTTGCTTTGTGTGCTGTGGTTATAGCCGGCCAGAAGAACAGCCTTTACCAGCGTGGTGAGCTGAAAGTTCAAATGGCTTCCGTTCAAAGTGGCAAGGTGGTCAGCAGCTCCGACGGTGGCGTGTCCACTTCTGTCAAAGGCAAGATGTCCGGCTACACTATTGGCGGCTCGAACTTTACCCCGGCAAGGAAAGCCAACTGGTTCGGCGTGGAAGAACCCAGTCTCCGGGATTTCTGCGTTCACGACATAATTAGTATCGTTATCCTTGAGGTCAGCAAGCATGACACCAAGGCCGAAACCGATGCCGAGCGCAAAAGCAGCATTGATACCGCGCTCGATGAGTTTATTCATTTTAACAATGGGAATCTTGGCGCCGCTGCTATGACAAGCGGCAGTCCGAAACTCAAGGCATCTTCCTCGCGTGAGTTTGAAGGCGAAAGTGAGATTAAACGGACGGACACTCTTAGCGCCCAAATTGCGGCTAAAATCATCGATGTATTGCCCAATGGCAATCTCCGCCTGGAGGCGACCAAGATGGTTGGGGTCGATGACGAAACCACCACTATTACTTTGACCGGTGTCTGTCGGAGTAAGGATGTTATTAATAACACCATAGTGTCGTCCAAAATAGCGGAACTGATGACCAAGAAAGTGCATACCGGTATTGCGCGGGATGCCACTAAAAGGAGTTTACTGGCAAAGTTGTTTGATTTTCTCAATCCATTTTAGAATGTATAGGAAATTCGGTATTAAACACGACGAAAAAACTTATGACAAACAGGACAAACAAATTGGTATGTTTTAACAAATATCCGGTGCTGATCGTTGCGGGACTGTTGGTTCTGACTGCCGCCGGTCCGGCTGTTGGGGGGAACCGTATTCGGGATATTGCCCGGCCTTTGGGAGAAATTACCAACAAATTGGTGGGTCAGGGTGTGGTCACCGGGCTTGACGGTACCGGTGACGGTGGTGATGCGCTCATTAAGGCACGGGCTTTGATGACCGGACTGCAGAATCTGGGTAGTCCCCCTGGTGCGATCGAGGAGCTGAAGAACGCCAAGAATGTTGCGATTGTTTGGGTCACTGCTGAGTTGCCCCGATATGGCATTCGTAGCGGCGGCAAAATTGATGTTACGGTATCCAGCATATACAATGCCAAGAGCCTTGCCGGCGGAGTCCTGATGATGACACCGATGATCAGTTACCATCTCAGTGACGAAAGAGTTTATGCCTGGGCTCAGGGGCTTGTCAGCATACCAGGCTCCGATCACAAAACCTCCGGCGTAGTCAAAGGGGGCGCCGTTATGGAGGAAGATTTGCTTTACGATTTCATCGACTACGATGTTGACGGTAATGCCTTTTTCGATCTTATCCTGGACGACAAACATAGTGGTTTTAGGGCTGCCGATGCTATTGCTTTGCTGATTAATGAGGAGACATCTCCTCCCGAGACCGATCAGCAGGCGAACTATCTGGACAGCGACACAAGTATCAGGCGGATCGCCAAAGCCTATAGTCCCGAGACCATCCGCGTCAACATTCCAGATAAACAGGCCCATGATCCGATATCCTTCATTGGTCGGGTTATGGACTTCCCGGTTGGTGATTTTCCCGATCCGGAAGCGACCGTTTCTATTAACGAAAGAACCGGTACCATTGCCATTACCGGCAATGTCGAAATCGCTCCCGGTCTCCTACATGTTAACGGTTTGGCTATTCGCATTGTCGAACCCAAACCTCAGCCTCAACCCGGTATGCCGGTTATTTCGCAGACTGAATGGGCCAAGTTTAACCCTGCCAGTGAAAGTGTCACAACGCTTGACGATTTAACCGCTACCCTCGATCAGTTGAATGTGCCCGTGCAACAGAAAATATACGCTATTTACGCCCTTCATAGTAGCGGGCTTCTGCGTGCTCGAATTATAACGGAATAAATGCAGATATACCGAACATGTTGGAACATAAAATGACGGCAACTGCTATGAACAATGTGACCGGCCAAACGAAGCCAAGGGTTTATGACCAGGAGCTTCGGCAGAAAGCTTCTGAGTTTGTCAATCAGGTTTTTTACGGCACTTTGCTGCGCGAGTTCCGCAACGCTCAGCCGCCCGGCATGTTCAACCAGGGGCCAGGCGCCGCTACATTTGTCAGACAACTGGATATGGAGTTGATTACCCGAATTTCACGTGGCGGCGATTCACCCATGACCGAGGCACTACTGAAGCGGTTGAGCAGAGGTCGTGAAATACAAAACGCCTTAAATCAAAATAACAGTCAAATACAATCTACTTACGCTCGGCAGCCGGCAGGGGCCGGGGCCAAGTAGGTTGAACATAGTTTTGAACAGGACAGTTTTTAGATCGTTTTACGCGCAATTTATTTGACAGGAGCTAAAGGATTAAAAACAGTGTCTGAGGTTGTAGAAAAACTTATCCAGATGATGCAGGACGAGCTGCAGTGTCACAGCGATCTTGCCGCCGTTCTCGAGAACAAGCTCGATGCCATGCGCCACTATGATATTTCGCGTCTGGAATCGCTGACCACAAATGAACAGCGGATCACCGAAGTTATTTCCCTTAACGGAAAGAAACGTTATGACGTTGTTCGTCAGGCGAGTGTTGAGTTTTTTCCCAATCGCGGCGGTCGGGTCGCTACCGCCAAAGAATTGGCGGATGTTCTGGATGAGCCGTCGCGCGGCAGGCTGCTTGCCTTGGCCGCTATGCTCCATGAGGTTACCGAAAGAGTGCGAAGACTCAATCGCATTAATTCCGTCGCGACCCAGAAAATCATGGGACATTTTGATCATATATTCCGAATTATCGCTCAGTCCGGACGTGACATCGGATTGTACGGCCGGGCCGGGAAGAAATCATTGTTGGAGCAGAACCGGCTGGTTGACGCCTTGGCTTAACCGGATATCGGCGTGACCGGCTTTTGCTGTCCAACAGGCATAGACAGACATGGTAGAGTTTTTGAGATTGCCCTAGATTAAGTAAACTGTGAAAGACAAAGTTGTGAACTCGAAGAGGATTCGCGTGAAATCCTGCTGAGAGTGTAAGGTAAGACTATGGCACTTATAAACGGCGCTTTACAAATCGGTCGCAGTGCGATAACCGCTTCCCAGGGAGCTTTGGCGGTCACCGGTAACAACATAGCCAATGCCGCCACGCCGGGCTACTCGCGTCAGAGCGTGCATCTGGCGCCCACTCAATATACCGAAGTGTCGCCCGGCCAATATACCGGTACGGGAGTGGCCTTGTATGATGTACGCCGGCAGGTGGACGAGGCACTTAATGGGCGTATTCGTACCGCGGTGGGGGATTCGGCTTCCAGTCTGGTCCAGCAGCAGGCCATGAGCCGGGTCGAAGCGGCATTTAATGAACTTACCGAACAGGATCTTTCCACCCGGCTTAACGCTTTTTTCAGTGCCTACTCTGCACTGCAGAGTGAACCGGACAAAATCACTAACCGGGAAATCGTTCTGCAGGAAGGCGCCAGCCTTACCAACTTTATTCGCGAGGTCCGCCTGGACCTGGCCGGCGTCCAGGATGATCTTGATGCTCAGGTTACCTATTATGTCGATCAAGCCAACGCTTTAGCCGACCAGATCGCCAATCTTAATGGGCAGGTTGTTATTGCCGAGGCCGGCCGGGCCGGTTCGGCCTCCGCCCTGCGCGATCAGAGAGAAGAACTGCTCAAACAACTCAGCGGACTGATCAACATACATACTCGTGAAGTTGCCGGCGGCTCGGTGAACATTTTTATCGGCAATGAGCCTCTGATCCAGTATTCCGATAACCGGGGTCTGTCATACAATGAAACCGAAGACGCTAACGGCAATAAACTCTCTCAGGTGATTTTTAGCGATAACGATGAGGCCGTTGCTCTGACCAGCGGCAAAATTCACGGACTTATTACCGCTCGCGATGACCAGATCGGCTCGGCTATCGGCGAGTTCGACGACTGGACCAGTGCCCTGGTTCTTGAAGTCAATGAATTGCACAGTCTAGGACGCGGGTTGGAAGGTTTTAGTTCGGTAAGTTCTGCCCGGGTCAGCGATCCCGCTGCTTCGCTGGCGACGATAGCCGATACCGGCCTGCCCTGGCAGGTTACCAACGGCGTCTTCAATATCCACGTTACGGACAGCTCCGGCCATACGGTTACTACTCAGATCAAAGTTGAAGTGGGTATCGATTCGACCGACACCACTTTGACCGATCTGGCCAACGCCCTGAACGCCGTAGCAAATATAACCGCTACGGTTGACGGTAACAATCAATTGCAGATCGCCGGTACTGATGCGGCAACCACGTTTGCTTTTTCCGCTCCGACCGATCTTGACGATGCCACCAATGTACTGGCGGTTCTGGGTATTAACACTTTCTTTGAAGGATCAAACGGTACTGATATTGCAGTTAAAAGCGATCTTGATGCCAATCACGTTGCCGCCAGCGCTAATGGCCTGCCGGGTAACGGTGAGGTGGCCGGGCGAATTGCCGACCTGGCCACTACCGGCGTAAGTTCGCTGAACGGCGTTAGTCTAAGCGATGGTTTCAATTCCATCGTGGGAGGCATCGCCACCAGCAGCAGGGCTGCTCAGGATAATTACATATCCGCCGATGTCGTCGTGCAAACCCTTGAAATGGAACGTCAAAGCATCAGTGGAGTATCGATCGACGAAGAAGCGATCAACATGATAATGTTTCAGCGCGCTTTCCAGGGCGCTGCTCGCTATATCAGCCTTATAGACCAGATGTTGGATGAAGTAATGTCTCTTATATAGTACAGGGCGGCAAGGGCCACCCTTGTAATACTTGTTAATTGGAAGAGAACTATGCCTTCTGCGGTAAGACCGACAAATGTAGCTCGTGTAACCATGCTCATGCGGAGCAATCTGTTGATGGATAGTATCCGCACCAATTCCGTTGATATGCTGAAGGTGCAGAATCAGCTTTCTACCGGGCTGAGGCTGGCTCGGCCCAGTGACGACCCTGCGGATGCCTCCACTATTATGAACCTCGACAGCACATTGGAACGTCAGCATCAATACAGCAAAAATATCGATTATGCACTCGATTTTTATTCCTCTACCGACAACGCTCTCGGTCAGGCCAACGAGTTGGCCACTAATGCTCATACGTTGGCCCTGGCCAGTATCGGCAAGCCTGACGCGGCTAAGAGTAATGCCATATTGATCGAACAGATCATCGATCAATTGGTTAGTATTGGTAATCAGACCTGTCGCGGCAGTTACATCTTTGGCGGTCAGAACAGCACCCTGGCGCCATTTGAGGGATACAAGGGCGGGGTCCTTTTCTCAGGCGATCTTGGTGCTCTCCAAACCCGCATGGCTCAGTACAGTCTTGTCGATTTCAACGTTAACGGTGACGAAACTTTCGGTGCTCTCAGCAGTCAGGTGCAGGGGATTGTCGATCTTAATCCTGACATTACCACCGATACATTGCTTTCCGATCTTAATGGCGCTCTCGGACAGGGCATCCGGTCCGGCAGCATTATTATCAACGACGGGACCAATACCGATACGGTTGATCTTAGCAATTGCATTACCGTCGGCGACATAATCAACAAAATAAATGATGGCACCCCGGCGACCACCACCGCTTCGATCGGGGCCGATGGGACCAGTTTACAGGTATCCTCCACCCTTGGCGGGGCAAGCTTGACGATAAATGAAGTCGGCACAGGCAGCACCGCCAACGATCTTGGTATCTTCGATGATGTTGGAGGAACTGCTGCTATTTCAGGCCAGGACGTCGATGCTCGCCTTTCGCTGACCACGCCGGTAACGGCGCTGGCCGGCGGGGCGGGCATCGATTCTATTACCGGCGGACTGAATAACGGTATAAAAATTACCAACAGTCTGTTGGAAGATATTAACCCGATAGATATTGACGACGCCCAAACTCTGGGCGATATCATCAATGCCATCAATAACGCCCAGATCGGGGTGCGGGCGGAGATCAACGCTGACGGTACCGGGATTAATGTTCTCAATCAACTGAGCGGATCCGAAATGGCGATCAGCGAAGATGGCGGCACTACGGCGGCAGAGCTTGGCATCCGTTCCATGCACGGACAGAACGTATTGACCGGTCTTAACGGCGGCCAGGGAGTCGGTGTCATGGATGAGACCGTTCCCGGAGAAATCCGCATCACAGATCGGCAAGGCGCCACATACGATGTGGACCTCAGTACCGCGATCACTGTCCAGGATGTTATCGATCTGATCAACGTGGCCGCCGGCGGAAACGTGACTGCTGATTTGGCGGTTAACGGCAATGGGATTGAGCTTACCGATACGACCGGGGGCCTCGGCGACTTCTCCGTTACAACGATTAGTCAGAACGGGCATTTCGTTGCCAAACAGTTGGGCTTTTACGACGACCAAAACAACGATGGTTTATCGGTCAGCTCAAACACCCTCTCCGGCAAGGACGTCAATAAAATTAAACCTGACGGCCTCTTTTCACATCTTATCGCTCTGCGCGACGCTATGCTGGCTTGTGACGATACGGCTATCGGATTAGCAGACAACTCTGTTGAGGACGATCGCAAAAATATCAGTAATATTCGCGGCAAGGTCGGTTCCATAATGCAGGCTGCCGAGGCCAGAAAGCTTTATATGCAGGACAACATCCTGGCGACCGAGACTTTACGCTCCGACATCCGGGATATCGACTTCACCGAGGCTATCACCAGGTACCAGAACCTTTACACTGCCCTCCAGGGCAATCTTATGACCGGAGGTCAGTTGACGAGTATTTCTTTACTCGATTTTCTCAGATAAAGGACACATGGGAGAAGTGAAATTATTGTTAACAACTTGAACGTGATGTCAATGTCAAACGAATAGAAATTTGTTTTTGTTAACTTAACATAATACCACCGGCTTGACGCAAGCCGGTCCAGCGGAAGCTGGTAACTCTTGTACCGAACAAGGAGGTTCAGCGACATGAAGGTCGAAACTACAAGGTTTGGCCAGATCGAGGCAAATGAGAATCGGCTGGTAAAGTTTCCCCAGGGATTGCTCGGCTTTCCCGAAGACTACGACTTCGTCCTTGTACAAACCAACAATGAAGGAAACTTTTTTTGGTTGCAGTCGGTTAATCGGCCCGAAACGGCCTTTGTGGTCTGTGATCCCCTGCTGTTTGTGCCGGACTATCAGGTTCCGGCCAAACCTGAAGATTTGGCGAAAATCGACATCAAAACTATGGATAACGTTCAGGTGTTGATCATCGTCAACAAGGTTGGGCGAACCCTTACCGGGAATCTCCAGGGACCATTGGTTATCAATGTTACCAATCGGCACGGGCGGCAGTTGGTTCTTTCCGAGAAAAAGTACAGCACCAGGCACCCGCTGATGGAATTGCCCGCGGAAAAACAAATCTCCAAGACGGCGTAGTCGTTATCGAGTAATGGAGATTCTGCTTTTTTCGATTTGAGTGTTGACTGTCGGAATAGACCGGCGCGGCGGTAAAAGTGCCGCCGACGTCCTGTGGCCGAGAGTTCGCAGGGATGTGAACCGCCCGCCATGCGGGCTTTGACAGCCGGCAGGCCGGTTGTAAGGAGCTTGAGGATGCTGGTTCTGAGCAGACAAAAAGAAGAGACAATTATGATTGGCGATAACATCGAAATCACGGTTGTCGATATACGGGGAGATAAAGTCCGACTGGGAATTACCGCCCCGCAAAATATACCCGTACATCGCAAAGAAGTTTATGATGCGATCAAACAGGAAAACAAACAGGCCGCCAATATCAAACTTGAAGATATAACCGATACTTCCACACAACTGCCCAACGAGGGCAAAGATACGCAAGGCAAGATAAAACCTCAATAGGATTCTTGAGATCGCAAGTATCGGCCGGGATGAGTGGCTCTGATTGTAGTTAAGGTGACAAATGTTTGTTATTAAAATGTATAAACTTATTTGGTGCAGCAAAGCTTCGGGCAAAAATATCGGCACGGATGCCGGTCTTGCAACTGGTAATTGCCGGCTGCTGCGCAAACGGCAAGACGCCAACGCTGGAAAGCGGATCCTGATCAGGGAGGATTAGCCATGACAAGAATTAACACAAACGTACCGGCTCTTACGGCTCAGGCACACTTAGGACGGGCCAACGGAGATCTGAACGCCACTTTGCAACGGCTCAGTAGCGGCCTGCGCATCATACGAGGTGCCGACGACCCAGCCGGACTGATCGCCTCAGAGACACTGCGCTCGGAGATGTCGAGCATTAGCCAGGCCATCGATAACACGCAGCGAGCCTCTAACGTTATCGCTACCGCCGAGGGCGCCCTGGCCGAAGTCGCGGCTCTGCTGGTCAACATCAAGGAACTCACCGTCGAAGCCGCAAACGAAGGTGCTCTCAGCAGGGAAGAAATCGAAGCCAATCAGTTGCAGGTCGATTCGGCTATCGACAGCATCACACGCATCGCCAACGCCACTACTTTTGCCGGCCAGCCACTGCTCAACGGCAACCTTGCTTACGTCACCAGCGGTGTCGATTCTACCAAGGTAAAGGCCCTCGATATTTACGGCGCCCAGCTTGGCAGTCAGGCTTATCTTGATGTCGCCGTCTCCGGCGTTTCAGCCGCGGAACGGGGCTATCTGGAATATCAGGGTAATTCGGTTACCGGTGGTAACGTTACCATTGAGGTTGCTTCCAATCGGGGTGTTGAGGTCTTTAATTTCGTTAGTGGTACCACAGATGACAACATAGTTGCCGCCATAAACGCCGTTAGCGACGCCACCGGTGTCACCTCCACAATACTCAGCGATGGAGGAGGCACGCTCAGTGGCGTTATTTTCCGCAGTGTTGACTATGGTTCCGACGCCTTTGTTTCCGTACGCGCACTGCCCAGCAGTGGCACGACCTTTACCGTCAAGGATGCCGGCGGCGCCACGACCCAACGCGATATAGGCAGTGACATTACCGTTACGGTCAACGGCGCTTCCACGGTTGGGACCGGCTCGGAAATTATATTGAACACCACATCTCTCGACATGAAGCTGAAGCTTGACGCCACCTTCGGAGCCGGGAGCTCTACCAGCTTTGCCGTAACCGGAGGAGGCGCTATGTTCCAGATCGGACCACATATTAATTTCTCCGAACAGGTCAGTGTCGGCATTAAATCCGTTATCGCCAGTCGGCTCGGCAGCATCGAAGATGGATTCCTAAACGAAATTGCCACCGGCGGCTCCGCCTCGCTCGTCGGCGGCAACGCATCCAGCGCCTCCGATATCATTGAAGAGTGCATCGAACAAATCTCCGTTTTGAGGGGGCGCCTTGGAGCCTTTGAATGCAATACCCTCGATACCAATATAAATTCTTTACAGATCACCCTGGAAAATGTAACTGCATCCGAATCCGCCATTCGAGACGCCGACTTCGCCGTGGAAACCTCCAACCTGACACGCAGTCAGATACTGGTCAATGTCGGAACCTCCGTTTTGGCCCTGGCCAATCAAACGCCGCAATCGGTATTGGCCCTGCTGCAATAGAAAAAAATAACCATTCACAAGGCTTATAGGGAACAACCACCCGAAATGCGGCTGCGATAATTGAAAATGAAAAATATAAGGTTCCCTAAAGGCTTGGAATTTACGATTCGCCGACTTTTTTTGACTTTTTCCGAAACCATCGTCCTTGGTTTCTGAAAATAGTTATCCTTCGTGACAAGGCACGACTTACGCGGTTGTGCCTTGCTCTTTTTATCCGCCGACACTTCTTGACAGGATTTAAAAGAGACGCGTTCCCCCCTGCCGTTGTTTGTTGCCGCCGATAACCGGACGGCATCTTTTCTTTTTCGTGTTTGCTCCGATAAGAACCTGTTTGTCTTTCGTTTTTCAGGCATCTTTTCTTTTTCGTGTTTCTTATAGGACTTCTCTGCGTAAAAATAAAAAAAAATAACCAAAAGTATCGCCTGTCAGCCCCCTGTAACGACCGGTAATTGATACTATCCGTCCTATAAGGCAGGCACTCGCTAATTATCTAAAGTCACCTATATTTACTAGACGATGAGTGGCCTGTTAAATGGCGTAAAAAACCCGCCGTCAATGATTATTATTATGGCGGCGAGAAACGCCATCGGCCTTGTATCGTATTGTAGTGGTAAAATAGAATAAACACCCCGGTGTACGTGGCTTTAGTTTGGTAACGAAACTACTTAACGGGTAAGTAGTTCGAAGAAAACAATCGTCAAACAAAGTCCAGTAACATAAAGCCACGAACACCCATACAACCTAGGAGGTTGACGAGATGAGTAGAATAAACACTAACGTAACTGCCTTAATTGGTGCTCGTATTTTTAATGCCAATAATGCGAGCTTGAACAAGTCTTTGGAAAAGTTGAGTAGCGGTCTTCGCATCAATCGTGGTGCAGATGACCCTGCCGGCCTGATCGCGTCCGAAAACCTGCGTAAGCAGATTCGCGGTACCGAAACGGCTGTCAAAAACGCCGAACGTGCCAATACCATGGTCAGCACCGCTGAAGGCGCTCTCGGCGAGGTCAGTAGCCTGCTGCTGGATATGCAGGCCCTGCTCGGGGAGGTCGCCAATAAAGGCGGTATGAGCGACGAGGAGATCGACGCCAACCAGATGCAGGTTGACTCCATTATCAACAGCATCGACCGGATTGCCAATAGCACCGAGTTTGAGGGTATCAAACTGCTCAACGGCAATGAGGCATACACCTCTACCCTAACCACTCCCGCAGATATCGCAGAAGTGACGGTCAATGCCGCCAAATTGATCGGGGGCGATATGACCGTGGCAATCAATCAAACAGTCCAGGCAACTCGAGGAACGGACACTATAACTGGGGCGGCGGCAGGAGTTGCCGGTGCCTCGGTAACCTTGCAGCTCAGTAGTAATCGGGGTACCACCGAATTGACATTTGCCGATGCAACGACAATTGCCGATATGGAGGACGCAATTAACGCGGTTTCGGCAGTTACCGGTGTTGAGGCGACAACTGATGGTTCTGGTGTTCTTACCAGCGTTGACTATGGTACGGATGCTTATGTAACGGCTGAGGTTACCAGCACAGGTACTATTGCCGGGCTGGATGGTGTCAAACATTCTGGAGTTAACGCAGTTGCTACCGTTAACGGTGTAGCTGCAACGGGAAATGGTAAAGTACTTAATGTTCGTACCGGCGTGTTGGACATTGAAGTAGATTTGGATGCTACTTTCGGAGTAGATAGTACCATAATTACTATTACCGGTGGTGGAGCTGATTTTGCTCTGGGCGCAACAATAGATGCTATCGGTCTGGAATCCATTGGGATACCAAATATCGCTTCCGGCCAGTTGGGTAATTCGACTGATGGGTATTTGAGCACACTTAGAAGCGGTGGTACAAATAATTTAAGTTCAGATAACCTATATACTGCCCAGAATGTACTTTCCGAGGCGATTACGGATGTTTCCAAACTGCGTGGTCGGCTCGGTTCATTCCAGAAGAACACCTTAGCGACTACCATCAACTCACTCAGGATCACCAGCGAAAACCTCATGGCTGCGGATTCAGCGATTCGCGACACCGATTTCGCCGCCGAAACTTCCAACCTGACCAGAGGTCAGATCCTGGTACAGGCCGCCACCGCCGTTTTGGCTCAGGCCAATGCGGCTCCACAGGCGGTGCTGCAGTTGCTCTAGGATTGATGACCGGTTGGTCTGTGCTGGACTTTGAGAGCTTGACGAACACTATGGCTGATCGGGTTCCTCTCCGGCACGCCGCCACGGCGCGCCAGAGAGGCCCCGGTCTCCCATGTTTACAGTTAAGAACCCACCTTGATCCTTTCTTTCTGATTTGAGTCGAAGGGAATTTCATTCTCCAGAATTTAATCCCCAATCTCCCATTTCTACCTCCAAACCACCAATTCCTGATCCCAAAACCCCAGCCCCTGGTTTGCCGAAATATCGTTTTTTTTGCTGTTTCGCTGGGATTTTATTGGACCACTTGTGTTTATCGGCCTTTTTGGCCCCTTAAACCCCTATTTCGCCCATACGTCCTATAAGATTATTTTAAAATTATTATCGCCCTTACTAAAGTTTTTATCGCCCCCATGTCGAAAATCTCAAAGCAACAAGCGATGATTGGAATAGTTGGCGGACAATTCCGGGTTGTCGGCTAAAACAATCGTTGTCGGTTGTGTGAGTCTTAAAAAGACTTCATGGATGAGTATCGGTGGAACGTGGGCGTTTTAGGCCGACGGACACCACCGGACGTGAAACGGATTTTGCAACGGAGTTGCTTTCCAAGTTCACCCGCGAAAGTTTCTGTCATACGACAATTGGCCGGGTTAAATTCGGCCTGATGCCTGTCGTGAGGTGGAACCCCCCACGCATCTCATATATCTGTCGATAAAAGTTCCTCTACTAATGAAGTGATTTTGGAGTGAATAGGTTTGCCCGTAAGGTGAACCAATTCAAACCTTGACACAAGTCCGATCCGCCTGCGGCACAGGACGGCGAAATTACGTAATTTCGCGTCGCGGCGGAGTCAGCCTGACTTGAAGTTTCAAGCTGGCTAATGGATCCGATCAGACCGGTTCCAGGACGCAGTAAGGTTACGGTCTGTAACGCAAACGTACATTACGTTCGTTTGCCTTGTCACGGAGGATAAGCCATGTCACGTATCAATACGAACATAGCTTCGATGAACGCGATCGGTAAACTGGTCGCAAACAACAACGATCTAACTACGAGACTCCAGCGATTATCGTCGGGCCTGAGAATCAACGCGGGCAAAGACGATCCCGCTGGACTTATCGCCTCGGAAAACCTCCGGTCCGAAATGGCCGGACTTCAAGGTGGTATCGCCAATTCAATTCGAGCTTCCAGCGTGATCTCGACAGCGGAAGGTGCTTTGAATGAAGTCTCCGCCCTGCTGATTGACATTAAAGGGCTACTGGTCGCCACGGCCAGTAAAGGCGGTTTGTCAACAGAAGAGATTGACGCCAATCAGATGCAGGTCGATTCGGCCATCAACAGCATTGAGCGTATCGCCAACAGCACCGAATTTGAAGGCAAAAAACTCCTTAACGGTAATCTCGATTACAACACCAGTACGCTACCCACCGGCGAGGTGGAGGATGTGCAGATCAATAGCGCCAAGCTGATTGATGGGGCCGCGATGACTGTGTCAATCGATCAGACGACACCATCCGACCAGGGGAGTGTTACATTGACTTTTGCTGCTGGTACCACTACCGCGGCTCAGGTCACTATCCAGGTCAGCAGTAACCGCGGTACCTCCGAGTTAACTTTTGCTGCTGGTACTACCCTTGCCACAATAGCCACCGCTGTCAACGCGGTCAGTGAAATCACCGGTGTTGCCGCAGTTGCCGGTGTTCTCACAGCCGTTGACTATGGCTCAGACGCCTATGCGAAGGTCGAGATTATCAGTGATCCCGCTGCAGCCAGCAACCTGCTGGTCGGCGGCGCAGGCGGAACCGGCGCCAGTGATGTCGATTATGGTGTTGATGCGGTAGCTGTCGTCAACGGTATCTCCGCGATCGGTAACGGTCGCGAACTGACCATTCGTACCGGTATGTTGGACGCAAAGATCACAATAGATGCTGCTTTGACTACCGACACTACCTCGTTTACCATCAACAGCGGCGGGGCGGACTTTGCCATCGGTTCGCGTGTCGATGCCATCGGCATGGAAGCGATCGGCATCATGAATACCGCCCCCAGCCAGTTGGGTAACATCACCGATGGTTATCTTAATACCCTCAAGAGTGGTATGACAAACGCACTGGGCAGTGAAAACCTTTACACCGCACAAAGAATAGTTGACGATGCCATCAAAGATGTCAGTACTTTACGTGGTCGATTGGGTGCTTTTCAGAAAAACATCCTGGAAACCAATATCAATAGTCTCAGCGTTGCCTTAGAGAATGTAACGGCCTCTGAATCGATGGTCCGGGATGCGGACTTCGCTACAGAGACTGCTGCTCTGACCAGGGCACAGATTCTGGTCCAGGCCAACACCTCCATTTTGTCTTTGGCCAACGCAATGCCGCAGAGCGTCCTGGCACTGCTCGGTTAAGCTCTCGACTTGGGAAAATTCTCCAGTTGACCGCTTACCGGGCATGTAAGGAGTGCCTCTGGTTTTCTGTGGGAATCTTTTCTCGATCGGACTTGGCTTGGCAGTGTACCTTAACGGACCCGGTTCGCACGGCCAGGTGAACCTGGTCCAAACCGAGGCGAGACAGGACGATTGCGGAGCTCGAAATTGGACTGCTCGCTCGGTTCGAAAGAGAATTCCTCATGTAACGGAATCCTCGCGAAGGCCCGGGCCTCCGGTAGGACAGCTTAAAACCTACTGTGAGGCCTTGGCCGGTTTTTTTGCGCCGACGAAAAACCACGCACAACACAAAGCTAACACCATCATTCCCGCCAGGCAAGGTATTGCTGTGCATAACATTTTACGACTGCTCACGGCAGAGAATTGGCCACGGCCTGGGACAGTTTACGAATTACTGGCCCCTCGGCCTGGTCCAGTGTCAGATTCATCCTTGTCGCCGAGCTGGTGACACGATTACTGTGATAAAGAAAATCCTCTTCCAACGCTACCGATTGCGAGTCTGATGACCCGCTGCTGCTGTGACCGCTTTCCAAGCCCGCGCCGGCGCTAATATCGCCGGCGTGTTCAACGTAACTTTCTTCTTCGGAACCTCGATTGGTAGATACTTTCTTGCCGATCCGTTCACCGATGGTAATATCTACGATCAGGTTAATGGTGCGGATCTTGTTACGCTTGGCGACTATGTCACCGAGGACAGCGCCTGCCACGGCTCCGGCCACCGCCCCCGTACCGGTGTTACCCGTACCGACGTTATGGCCTATTACACCGCCGCCTACCCCGCCAAGGACTGCTCCCGCAATCAAGGGAGTACTGCTCGTTTCACTGCCTTCGCCAAAATGACGCAAGTCCGCCATGATGGTAAATTGGGCCTCATCGATATTGCGGGTCAGACGATAGCCGAGTTCTTCGATCTCGTCCTCAATGGCGTCTTTCAGTTCGATGTCCGATCCGGAACTGTTCTTCACCCGGCAATAGACAAACATCTTGTCACTTGATACCGGCCGAATCCGCGGTTGCGGATTGAGCCAGGTTAGTTCCGTACTCAGGCGGGTCTTGTCCGGGTCTGTCACCGAAACCGTCTTTTCATAAGCGCTGTCCATCGTCGCGCAGCCGTTCACAACAATGAGTGCAGCCGCCACCAACACTATGATAATGCCGGTGAGTTTTGAAGTGTTCATGGTATTCTCCTGTTAAAATCTCCAATCTTGTGTGTTATTACTCATGCCATAATTCTACCTCCGAGGGAAAAATGGGCAACAATTATTCGGAAAACATTTTTGGATCGGACAGGAAACACCGATAAAGCGAATCAGTCTGAATAGGTACGGACACAACATTACACCGCCCCCAGGGCATTTCTGGAACCGCCAACCCCATTATCAGTATTGAAAACGCGCATATTACGCTCACAGGTAATATCTCCTGTCCATTGGATTGTGCAATGCCGGTCCACAAAAAGTCGATCTGTCACGAATTTTGTTGACATAACCGATTACTTGTGCTACCGTACATGCAGCCTGATCGTGGCGGGCGTTTAGCTCAGTTGGCTAGAGCGCACGGATCACACCCGTGAGGTCACAGGTTCGAGTCCTGTACCGCCCATTAAACTAACGCCTTGTAACAAAAAGAGTTACAAGGCTTTTTCTTTCGGTCTAAGTTTAATTATTTTCGTCACATCAACTCATAGAAACTATCTTTCCCCAGATGCTTAAGATACTTCCGGATAAGTTTCTTCAAGGCAGAATACTCGTGCAATGACATCCAGCCGCCGCGACCACGATATGTCATACGTTCTACCTCGAATATTCGTTTCTCGCTGTCAAAAACACGGAATCGCATCACTGGTTCGAACGGACCCTTGTCGATTCTCTCTGATAGGTATTCCTCTATCATAGACGCAAGAGCACCCATGCTCTTGAGAATCGGCAAAAAGTCGCTTTCGCGATGTAATGGTTCGTAAACAGTGATATAGGAGCCCTTGACATCACAACAATATCTGTTGAGGCCGAGTCTCTCCAGTTCTGATTTTACCATTGCCTGCTCTGAATCAGTGATCAATTTGGGCTGGATACGTCCTGCCGATACCTGTCCGTTGACGCTTTCGGCAATGATGTATCCGATGGGAAGTTTGGTCAATGCGTCTTCTGCTGTTTTAGTCATCACGTAGCGAGTTTTGCCTGTTTTGGTGGTAGCCGCGTGCAGATAATACGTTTTGCCTTTGCGATTGGTGTAGCTGACAGGTTTTGACATGTGTTTTTTTCCTCAATCGTTTCGAGAATATGCACATAATACCTTCTTTAACCTTCACTGAATCGTCTATGCGGAATTTCATCGCCATTCCCCCTTACAAATACCAGCGAAACCTCTACTACCGAAAAACAAGTGGCTGCGGTAAGCCCTTATTATACAGAATATTATGTTAACAAAAGAGCCTTGAAGGGCAGAATATTGGCGCCCAAAATCCATGCCTAACCTTTTGCCAATCAACTCCAGGGATGATTATGATACAAAAACAAGCATTTCTCAAGCCGAAAAACTCGGTTCGATCAGATGCAAATGTTGAAAACCCGGTTCAGTCTGATATAATGCCAATAGAGAAGGAAAAATCAAAAAATGATACAGGATATTGAAGTAATCGAATATCGGCGAGGCATGATTGAGTCTGGAATGAAGTCATCGGATTTGCCTGTGAAAGTATGGCGAGGAACAAAAATTCCCGCAGAGATTAGAACAGCTATCAATGAGGAAAATATCTTAAACCTTGGTGGCGTCTATGGTGACAAGAACGCTGGCGAACCTGTGGAATATGACCATCTGAAAATCACGCTAACTGATGATGTGGTTGAGATAGAGTTTTTCAATCGTGGGATCACGCTGTTTATGACGGATAATGATGATGTTAGGCGCATCCACCGGGTTATGTGCAAACTGGACAAACGCAAGTAAGCAAGGGGATCAAGGTTCGTGGAAACTACGGAGAAAATTGTCGAAGCATATCAGGTTCGAGTCCTGTATCACCCATTACTATAAGTCCGTACAAAACAACAACTTGCGTGGGCATGTTAATTCCAACGTAGGTTATGCCGTGCATACCACATATTTAGCCACCGGCATATATACTCCGGGATTGACACCAATGCGATAAATCCACACAGTCGCTTTCCGATATTGAAATGAATAACGTATCTCCTCGCAGCCCAACAAATAACCAAGCCCCGACCGTGAGGGAGGGGAAAATCTCCAGCGCGTAGGGTGGACTCTTAACCCACGCGGACTTTTACGTGTCATTATACCGTAGCGACTGCGGCAATCTCAAAATGTCATTCCCGCGAAAGCGGGACACGAAGCGAAGCGAAGAGCCGCGCTAGCGAATCCAGTATTTTGACGTAAAAACATACGAATCTGGGTATAATGTCCCCAATATTTTCTTCAAACCCTGTAAGGGCGAAATAACATTCCGCCTGCCTCCCCCAGTGTCCACCATTTTCTCCGGTAGGGTGGTGCTCTTAGCCCACGCGGACTTTTGCATGTCTTGCGAGCGCAGCGCGGCAATCTCTCCAATATTTAGCCCGCCAATTTTATTGGCGGGTTTCTTTCCTGCAACCACCCTGTGCGCCATGATTCGCACACCCACCTCTTCCGACCGCGTAGCGGTCGAATATGCATAGCCGCGGGTGCAGGCCGACAGGCCGAAACCCGTGGACAACCCCACCACCAATAATTTTAAGAATCCTGTAAGCTTTCAATATGCGCACTCAACTTACCCCTCACCATCACCTGTCATGACTCTGACAAAGGGTACCTGTTCAACGGTTAATCAGATCACCCTCACCTCCTGCCTTAATTGGAAAATCAAGACTATTTGCTTGAACATGAATTCTTACACTTACATTAGAAGAAAGTCTTAAATCATTGCCCATCTGCTCGACAAGAGAAGCTATCTCATCTTTTTTAGCGGCATTCAGCCTATTTGCTTCCTTTGGTCCTTTCCGATTAGCCATTTCAAGTCTCCTTTCCTCTACGAGTATAGGCGAAAGTAGGCACGACTCTTTACGCCTTGAAATCTTTCCATAATAACCTTTTCTTTCTCGAAAACTTTCTTAGCTTCCTCCATTGTATACGGCTCGGCATAATTACTTCATGCCCAACAAAAGACTCGATGGCAAAACACCTGCTCAGACTGCTGGTAAAAAATTGCCCTATTGCCACAATCTCTGGAAGCTGATGCTAAAATTCCTCTGAATAGCTGACATACGGGAATCCTGACTTTACCGTCTTTTTTCATCAAGGCACAATTTGTTTTTTATTATAGAACTGAGTTGGATCTTGATTACTTTTTTATTAACTTTACAAGAACCTTACCAAGCCACATCAAACATTTAGGCAGTGTAATGAAAATAACCTTTCCAGCTTGATCTATATTTATGTGTCTAGCCATTTTAATCTCCTACTTTTTCGCCATCCTGATCTTCGTCTTCTTCGGAATCAGGGGCTATTTCATATTTACCATCGACCTCTTTACAGTTCAATCTATTGGCTTTGCATATAGCCTTTACACCCTTTATAAGACCATAGCCAGCACCACCTACTGCAAGAGGGATAGTTGCAACAACTGCTAGTCCTCCAATCATTGTTCCACCGCCGATGGCAGCAAGTCCGGAAGTTATGCCAGCAGCTGAAAAACCAGCAACTGCACCGCTTGCAGAAATAGCCGCTATCGATGCGCCAACACCGGCTGCTGCACCACCAGCAGCACCTATTGCTTCAGAAACCTTCTCTTTGTCTGAGTCTTTCATTTTAGAATACTTCTGCTGGCCAATCACAGACAAAGCAGCCAGTTTTAACATAAACTCTTGGGTTGGTTTGGTGCTTTTTAATTCCAATCTTTTGATAGTAGACTCTGAAACCCCTAACACTTTTGCTAAATCACGCCTTGACATTCCTGAAATGTTACGAATTAATCTCAACTTCTTATAGCAATTTTTCCCTGTAATATCCTCCATCATTTCTTTTCGCTGCTCTTCATTCTCAAAATCCCATGCTTCAAATGTATCTGTCATTTTATTTCTCCTTTTAAATTAGATTTTTCATCACGTGGACCATTACTGGATAAAATATGGACAATCATCGGTCATATCAAGTTATATTTTGGTTTTTTTTATTACATGAACGTCGGATTAAACGTTAAGTTGTTTTACTGCAATGCTTTAACCGCACTTAAAATCTGATAAGAAATTTTAAAAAAGTGCATGGCAAATGAAAAACAATCCGAATTTACCGGACGAATCATGACATGATTGATCTTCAACCTTTGGGAAAAAGTGGGATAATATGCAACAAGAGACTTAGCGGATTATTGAAATCATGGAGGGGAGCGGTGTAAAGTTATTTGACAATTTGGTATTTTGATTAAGGAGCACATAGATAGTTTGTAATTACTATGGTAAAATTGCATACGGTCTGAATAATACTCCCCAAAAACTGGGCGCGAAATGAGCGATTTTAAGATGTATTTGTCACCTGAACCGATAATGAATTTAAGTGATTCAGGAGACAGCTGTTATGAAGAGCAAGCGTCGAAATCACAGTGCTCAGTTCAAGGCCAAAGTAGCCATGTCCGCGGCTAAAGGAGATAAAACAACAGCAGAATTATCCAAGCAGTTCCAGGTGCATCCCACCCAGATCACCAAATGGAAAAAACAACTGACTGGGATTGGAAACGGGGACGCAGCTACTTTTTCGGAAATCTGGGGACAGTTACCTGGTTGGTGTGGGCCTTGGTGTCCACCCACTTCCTTCAAAAGGTATTCTTGATTCCCTTATGCCTTAAAAAACCTTGATTTGCCAAAGGTCAATCCAATAAAAATAAGTGTAAACAATCAAATGCGTTTGTCCAATTCACGCTGAACCAGTACATCCCTGTTGTTCACATCCAATCGGTAAGAACAGATTCGATAGGTCGAAGTTGAGCGAAATCGCAAAGATTACACAAAGCGCGGTTGACGGTGGTCAAGCCGATCTCTTCCAGGGCGGCGACGGGATTGAGACCACCGGCAACTATCAACCCTACGCGACCGACGCCGACCGGTATGTCCAAAAGCGGCTGATTAGGCTTGCCGATCATCATTACACCACCCAAACCGACTTTTTCAAGTTTGTCAATGATAGCTTTCGCCACAGGCAAAGAGGCAACGGGAATCTCCCGAAAACTGGCGCCGATATTCCCGGCCCCATTACTCGCCACCTGATTGACCGAGGTCATTTTGCTCTTGATAAAAATCTCCAGCGGGTCTATCGTCGAACCGTTGTAGTTTATGATCTGACTGAAACGGACGGGTACATTGTCGCTTAACTCCAATAACCCTCCGAAACGACTGGTCATGCTGATGCCATGCCGAAGCAAAATGCCGTTGACCGTAACACTACAAATTGTACCAACAGCTATGTGACCGATGGGCACCTTCATCCCCTGGATACTCTGACCAGGATAAGCAACCTGGCAAAAACGACCCATACCGAGCTTGGCCTTCATAATGCGGGCCACCTCACGGATACTCTGCTCGTGATATGAGGTCTTAATAGTGGAAATATTCAATATTATGGTGCCGATCATGCTCTCCTCGTCGAAGTGCATTCGATAAGCCATCTCGTCGATACGCGAGTTTACAAAACCAACTTTGTCTATCGCCACCGCAATATCCAATTCCTTCCGGCCCATATCAGTGATAATATGCCCACGTCGGCCCAGGTTCTTTGTCATACCATTCTGGTCGGTCAGGTTAAGATAATACCGAACCATTCGTTCACGCAGATCAAATCCCATATTGCCAAGCTGACGGCTGATGACAGCACTTCCGACAGGCTTACCAGACTTTTCCATGACCTGAAGAATCGCCGCCATCTTTCGTTGTTTGTTAATATCCATAACTCGAATTCCCTCTGAATTTCCTATGCAATTTTTACGCAAACTATATGCAAACTACATATAATATGTAACAAACTTGGCCAAATCCGGCAACAATCACATCACCAATTAACGAAAATTGCCGGTTATTCATCAAAACTATCTTAATTATACGGCAATATTGCCGGATGTCCACGTCTTTTTTGGGCAAATTATTATTTTTTCGAACCTCTATTTTTTGTGAGCGTTCACGCGAAAAAAAACCTCATTTCCGACGCAAAAATAAAGTTTTTTAGGTGATAAAATCGACGTTTTTTGGAATTTTTGAAACGAAACACCGTTTTTAACCTAAAAATCGCGTTTTTGCGCGAACGCTTACGTTAAATCTTATATTTTTGAGGCAGGAGGCTGTTGCACAATCCCAGCCAATTAACGTAAGTCCTTATTTACGTTGTCTATTTCATCGAGAATAAAGGACTTATGAAAGTTGCGACTAATTATGCAACGGGCTTGCAGCTTTACATCTTTTTGAGGCGGTTTTGATGTTGGCGTCAAAAGTCGATATTCACGCCTAATAACACCGTTCAGGCACCAGAATCAATGATTCACAATCCTTCTTGACGCTAGCGTTAGCTTTATATTTTTTTGAGGAAGCTTTACATTTTTCTCTTGCATTGATTGTCGTTATATAATATCATACACTATCGGCAATGTATTGCCGATAGTTGCTCGGCTATCAACCCTATGCACGCCGAGATCTGCCAATAGTTGCACTAGCGTCAACAAGGATTGTGAATCATTGATTCTGGTGCTTGAACGGTGTTATTAGGCGTGAATATCGACTTTTGACGCCAACATTAATAGTGTATATACCCAATACCTGGCCGCTAACAGACTGTGTCACAATTAGCTTTTTGGCTATAAAAATAGGCATTAACAGTACTGATAACAAGGTTGCTTTTCTATTGTGACACAGTCTGTAATGCGGCGTAACTCAAATGGAGAGTTGAATTATGTCTTATATATCGGATGTTATGGAACTGACTTTGTTACGTAATCAGGGCGAAAGAGAGTTTCACCAGGCAGTCGAGGAGGTTCTCGACTCGCTCGGACCGGTGATCGAACACCATCCGGAGTATTATGAGCATCGGATCCTGGAGAGAATTGTCGAGCCTGAGCGTGTATTTATATTCCGTGTGCCATGGGTTGACGACAATGGGCGGGTCCAGGTCAACCGTGGATTTCGCATCGAGATGAACAGCGCCATCGGTCCTTACAAGGGTGGGCTGCGGTTCCATCCCACGGTTAACCTGGGCATTTTGAAGTTCCTGGCATTTGAGCAGGTTTTCAAGAACTCATTGACTACCCTTCCCATAGGCGGCGGCAAGGGCGGTTCGGATTTCGATCCGAAAGGAAAATCCGACAATGAAGTCATGCGTTTTTGTCAGTCATTTATGACAGAACTGTGCAAGTACATCGGTCCCAATACCGACGTTCCCGCCGGAGACATCGGGGTGGGTGGTCGCGAAATTGGTTTTCTGTTCGGGCAGTACAAGCGTATTCGCAATGAGTTCACCGGCGTTCTGACCGGCAAGGGTCTGAATTGGGGCGGTTCGCTGATCCGCCCGGAAGCCACCGGATATGGGGCGACCTATTTTGCCCAGGAAATGCTCAATACACGCAGTGATACTATCGAAGGCAAGGTCTGTACGGTTTCCGGTTCCGGTAATGTTGCCCAATACACCGTTGAAAAGGTCAATCATCTGGGTGGTAAATGCGTGACCCTGTCGGATTCTAACGGCAGCATTTACGATCCAGCCGGTATCGACGCGGAAAAACTTGCGTTTGTTATGAAACTGAAGAATGTTCGTAGGGGGCGCATCAGGGAATATGCTGAGAAATTCCCGGGGGTCGAATACCTGGAAGGCAAACGACCATGGGCTATCAAGTGTGATTGTGCGTTTCCGAGTGCTACGCAAAACGAAATTTCACAGGCGGATGCTCAAGCCCTGGTGAACAACGGTTGTATTCTCGTTTCCGAAGGGGCAAACATGCCCACCGAGCCGGCAGGCGTTGATGTGTTTATCGAAAACGGAGTTCTCTTCGGTCCCGGTAAGGCGGCTAATGCCGGTGGTGTAGCGGTTTCCAGTCTGGAAATGGCTCAAAACGCTCAGCACATAAACTGGACCCGCGAAGAGGTCGATCATCGCCTTCAGAATATCATGAAGGCAATACATACACAGGCGTTCAAAGCTGCCCAGGAGTATGGCTCGCCGGGCAACTATGTGGTCGGCGCCAATATAGCCGGTTTTATCAAGGTGGCTGATGCCATGCTGGACCAGGGATTGGTATAAAAGGATCAGGGCCAGGCATAAAGGGCGGCATCGGATTGATATTCGCGACTAAAAATGCTGATTTGATACCGGAATTGACGTTTCACGATCCTTTTGACGCTGGTATATTGATAGGGATTATTTTGAAAATTTGGTCGTTTCTGCGTAGTAAGGTTGCAGAAGGAAACGTTACTTCGCCTTTGTCGATATTATTTACGAAGTCTTGTTTATCGGTTTTTAGTTGGGTTATTGCAAATTCAACCACTCCGGTTGTCGGCCCGTGTACCTGAACCGTATCCCCTACAGTCAGGGGCTGTGAAGTAATTTGCCCGTATGCTATTTTGGTTTTTTTGTAATAGTTCAGTATTTTTCCAACATACAATTTCTTATGTGTTGCCTGGCTGCCATAGCTGGCGGACCAGTCTTGAGGCCCGGGCCTGCCGAGCAGAAAACCTTTAGAAAACCCACGGTTATAAACTTTCGCTATTTCCTCCATCAGTTCGTTCACCAGTTTTTCGCTGTAACTGCCGTCAATTACCGCATCAATCGCCCGGCGGTAGGCGTTCACTACGGTTTTGACATATTCCGGTGCCCGGCTGCGCCCTTCGATTTTGAACGCGTCGATACCGCCCTCAATGAGCTGATCGATAATCGGCAGGGTGCACAGGTCTTTAGGACTCATGACGAAACCATTGCATATTTCCAGTTCATCGCCGGTTTCAGTGTCGATGATACGGTATTCTCGACGGCACGGCTGAAGACAATCGCCGCGATTAGCTGAATGACACGACAAGAACTGTGACATAAAGCATCGGCCGGAAACCGCGACGCATAACGCTCCGTGAACGAATGTTTCGATTTGCAGGCGGGTATTCTTTTTGATTTCTTTGATTTGTTCCAATGAAAGTTCCCGCGCAAGGACTATTCGCTTTGCTCCCAGTTGCTCATAAAAACGCAGCGCCTCACGGTTCGAGATACTCGCCTGGGTTGAGATATGTATTGGAATGCCCAGTTTTTGCGTTTTTTGAATTACAGCAAAGTCCCAGCAGATTACCGCATCGACTTGTGCTTGTTTGACTTGTTGCAGTAGTTCATCGAGCAGTTCGAGTTCTTTATCATAGATGATGGCATTGATGGTGACATAGACCTTGATGTTTTTCCGATGGGCCTGTTGGACTATTGAGGGGAGCAGTTTCGTGCCGATTCCTTTGGAGCTTAGCCGCATATTGACCTGGCCAAGCCCAAAATAAACGGCATCCGCCCCAGCTTCGACCGCAGCGATAAAGGACACTTCGTCTCGTACTGGCGCCAGCAGTTCAACCGCATAGAGATTTGTATTTAACTTTCGTTTTCCCATTGAGTCAGCATAACACCATCGGCTTAACACAGTAACTTAGCGTACCGTTGGCACCCGGTCCGGCGAAAGCCGGCAATTCGGCCATTAATTGCCGTTGGCCCGTTCCATTTCGCGCAGGGCCTGATCGATACTCGCGATGGCATTATTGGCCGCGGCGATGGCCTTACGCATTGCTTCAAGCCCTTGCTGACGCAGTTGAATATTGGCCTTTGGTTGTTGGGAATCGGGGTTTTCCTGGCAGATCCGTTGATATTCGGCCAGCAATTGATCGCGCAGCGACTCGGCCTGGTCCCGTGCGTGGCGAATTTCGATGAGATTGTTCTGAATTTCTTTGAAAGATCGCGACATTTAACCGCCCATATATGGTATTGGCTCCATGTTTCACTGTTCTGACAAAAAATCGCTTTTAAGCATTCGACATCATTATACTCATACCGAATGAAAATACCAGGTGATATACCAATAGGGCAAAACTACAGGGAACCTCTAAAAATTCATTTTTACTACGAACGGCTGCAATTTCTGTCAGCATCGTTATCGGCCAAAAATCGTCCTCAACGTAGTTACAACTACGCCTGCGGCGATTTTTGACCTCTGCCTCGCTGACGAAAATTTCGCTCGTTCTCGTGACAAAAGCAATTTTTAGAGGCTCCCTACAGTTAGTTTTCACATATATGTACGCGGTTCTTGCCGGTGCTTTTCGCCTCGAACATGGCGGTATCGGATTCCTGCATAAATTTTTCGACCGAGATGTTTCCGTGGTATTGCCCCAATCCGATACTGACCGAGACATTCAATTGTTGATTTTCGAAACGTACCGGATTGTCAGAGATCACACTTACCATACGTTCAGCCACGTGCATGGCATCGGAAAGACTGGTATTTGGCAGAATAATAGCAAATTCATCGCCGCCGTAGCGGGCCGCCACATCGGTATCACGAATGCACTCGATAATCTTTTTCGTTACGTGCATCAATACCGCGTCCCCGGCCAAATGCCCATGTTGATCGTTAATCTGCTTGAGGTTGTCCATATCCATCATCAACAACGACAGGTTGTTTCCATAACGCCTGGTACGGTGGACTTCCTTATCGAGCAGATTATAGAAAGCATGGTGGTTCAACAAATTGGTCATACTGTCCATTTGGGTTTGTTTTTGCACTTCCTCGTACAGTTCAATATTTGACATTGCCGAGCCGATCATCTCGCATAACAATTGCACAGGAGGTAAATCACGGTCGTGGTCGAACGACGGACTGTCAATCTTGTCGGCCAGATTAAGTACCCCCAAAATTTTCTCACCGCTTAACAGGGGAGCTATTATACAACTATTGGACCTGTAGTTACGCGAGAACACCCGTGCTACGGAAGTTTCTTCCGATACTTCCCATTCGGCGAAATCCTTGACCAGAAGCAGCTTCTTTTGCCGTATTGCCAGAATCATAGGGGTAAGATGTTCTCGCAGAGCCACCGTCCGGGCTATCATATAAGGATGATTGTGTCGAAGCAGGTGCAATACCTCTTTACTGGTGTCATACGTATAGAGCGAAGAAAATTTTGCCGAAATCAGTTTTGGAATCTGATTCACACAAACAGAAGCGATTATATCCATGTCCAGACAATTGATCCGACGGGAAAGCTGGCTGATCTTGTTGATTGTCTCGAGCACTTCCTCCTGTACATGCAAATCCGAACCCACCTGATTGAGCTGCTTCTGCAGGCTGGCTATCTGACGTGAAAATTGCTGGTTTTTCTTTTTTAGTTCATGGGTGTTTTCTTTGCTGTTGGGTTCCCGCCTGGATTGGATATGGTCAAGGTAGAAACCGATTTTTTTCTGCAAAAATCGTTCGCTGATCGTTTTGACCAGTATATCTTCATATTCCTGCCCAATATTTTCCGAAATCAGTGAGGTTTCCCTGGTATCACTTATCGCCATTACCAGCATGGCCGATTGCAATTGGGGCGATATTTCGTCTTTTCCACCACCCAATACGCCTTCGTCAACAATCGCCAGCAAATTTTCGGGAAAAGAGATATTTCTGTCTCTTATTTCCTTCGGAGTGATCCTCCGGTACGAAATTTTTAGGGCCTCGGAGATACGAGAAAGGGACCCGTCGAACGACTGATCGTTACCGACATATAATAGCTGCGATTCCGCCATATTGTATATTGCCTAAAACAAAACCCTGTATGTTGTGCCATCTACTCTCACACCGTTTGTTGCGATCAGTAGTCTCAACGGGTCTATCGGCAAGAATTATCGATGAATTTTGAAAAAATGGGGAAAAATTAAAGAAAATGTTTGACAGAGTCTGATCTATACTGTATTTTATAAAATGTAAAATATAGTTTGGTTATAAGGCTTTTATGGAAATGTTCGCAAATGGGCGATTTGACACAAAGATTACGAGATAATCCTCCGGTAAAACGGTTTCGTATCGGAGAAGTGGTTCGGTTCAGTGGGTTGTCGAGACAGACGGTGCATAATTATACGATTATGGGGTTGATTTGCGAAGATGAACGCACGGAAGGCGGCCATCGCCTTTATTCCGAATCAGTTTTCTATACTCTCGCACGCATCGAACGACTCAGGGCAACCTGTACCCTTCGCGAAATTCGCTCAATATTAGATCGTGAAAGGATGGAGCGGAACTCTCTGGTTTTAGATTCACCCCGGAAGTCCTTTTCCGGCCAATCCGGTCAACAGACAGGACTTTTACAGGACGGTCATCAGGCAGTTTAATCCAAATACAAGAACAGGAGAAACAAGCTTTTTGAAAGCCGTAGTTAATTCAAACTAATTTATAGTACCGAAAAGACCCCACAGTCGCCGTTGCGGTGTAAGGCCGTAGTTAAATAAATGGAAGAATCGCCGGAATCAAAATTGACCCTCCGCCAGGCGGTATCCCGGCAGTGGCAGATTCCACTGTTTGTGTTCTCGTTGTTGGCATTTGGCTTGGTATTGCTGCAGATGCGGCCGCGATCAGAGCCGTTTAGCTTTGACAAGCAGTACGAGGATCTGCAGCATTTGGCCCAGGAGAATCGTTATCAGGATTTCTACGAATCGGCCGAACAACTGAGGCTCTCGGCCGAGAACGAGTCTCAACTGGGTAAAGTCCATGGTCTTGCCGCTCAAACTCGAGTTAAGGAACTCCGAGGCCGCCACGAACTGGGCCTGGAACCTTACCAGGGACGCGGTGTTCAGGCCAATTACGAGAGCATAATCAAAGATTATCGGGAGGCCTTACGCCGCGACCGGCCCGACCCAAACAGCCCGGAGGCTGTCTGCGTTTTTCGAGATTTAGGTCTGGCTTACTGGGGACTCAACGATGCGGAAAAAGCCATCAACATGCAAAAACGAGCTATTGCGCTGAGCGAGACCTTCGATTCCTCTCTCCATCGCTCTCTGGTGCGGATGTATTTGATCGCTCGTCCCAAGGGGTATCTCGATAAGTGTTTGTCGCTGTTGGACAAGATATTAAGCAGTGTTGAATCTGGTTCGGACGATAAAGCCTGGGCTTTTGTGCGTAAAGCGGGCGTTCTGATTGCTCAGGGAAAAGAAGATCAGACCCTGGCCATGCTCGACGCTGCGGATGAAACCTTTCGCAATTCTATTTATGGTGATGAGCTGGAGTTGCTTCGCGGACGGGCTTTGCGACATGCAGGCAAAGGCGATCAGGCAGATCTGATCTTACGCGAACTTATACGCACTATGACAGATCGGGGGGATATTTATGCCCAGGTTGCATTGGAACTGGGCAAAATCAATTATGAGCAATATCGTGACCACGATGCCAGGGAATTTTATAAGCAAGTGGTGGAAACACAACTCGGTAAGGATTGGTATGTGGCGGGCAACTGGGGGTTGGCTCAATGTGCTGCAATGCAGCATCGCTACGATGAAGCGACAAGCCTTTATCAGGAAGTCGTTGACCTTCTCAAAGACAATCCTCTCAATGGTGCTGTTGAAATTCAGGATGTGCAAAACAGCCTTATTACTCTGTCGGAACAGTTGACCCTTCTTAAACAATACGATTTAGCCCTGCCGTTTCTCGAAATAGAGCAGCAAATTGCTGAGGAGGACGATTTGCAGGCTGCCAACCGATTTGCACGGATACATTATCGTCTGGCTATGCAGTTGTCCGAGCAGATAGATCAGGGTGCCAACACCCTCTCCGAGACTGCGACCGAAGCCGCTCAAACCGAACAACTTTGGTTCCAGCAGCGGGAAAAGCTGAAAAACTCGCATTTCGAACAAGCTGCAAAGCAATTCTTGCGTGTGGCTGAACTGACCACTATGAGCAATGATGAATTATATGGCGACAGCCTTTGGCTCTCGGCGATCTGCTATGACAGAGCCGGTAACGCCCTTAGTGCCATCGATGCCTGGCAGAGGTTTACCGGGCGACGTGAAAGCAAATCCCGATGGCCGCAGGCTATGTTCCATCTGGCCCAGGCTTATCAGGCAATCGGTGATTTTGACAGTGCCATTGCCAACTATAAAATACTGCGCCTGGAAAAACCTCATTCTCCCGCTGCTTTTGAAAGTGTAGTGCCTATGGCTCGGTGCTATCTGTCCAAAGAACCGAGCGAACGCGATGAGGCCAAAACTCTGTTGCTCTCGGTTCTCAAAGATCCCGCTCAGACTCCAGGATCAAACACTTTTCGCCGCGTAGTGTTTGAATTGGGACAACTGTATTATAACGATCAAAAGTATGTTGAGGCCATAAATACTCTCAATACGGCGATTGCACGTTATCCGGATGACCCGGGTTTGGGGAAATATATGTTTCTGGTAGGCGATTCTTATAGAAAAAGTGGCTTGGCGCTGGACGCGAAACCGGCTGAACTGTCCGATGATCCCACTACTGTCGCAAATTACGATAATACCTCCAGCCACAAAAGCGAATATCTGGAAAGCGCGCTTGATTATTTCAGGCAGGCGATAGATTTCTACGAAAACATCCCACAAGAACGACGTGATCGGCATAAAAAAATACTGGACGATCTGTATTTACGACATAGCAGGATGTGTTACGCAGATTGTCTGTACGATTTGGCCCGATACAATGACGCCGTGGTGTCATACGAAGGAATTGTGTTGCAGTATCAACTCACACCGACAGCGCTAATGGCTTTTACCCAAATAATCAACTGCTATGTCAAGCTGGGCGAATCCGCAGAGGCCGCCTCCACTAACAGCAGAGCTATTTGGCAGTTAACGAAAATGCCCGATTCGGCACTGGCCGATTCGACGCTGCAACGTACGCGCGAACAATGGGAACAATGGTTCGACTGGACGGAAAAATCAGGTTTGTGGTGAAATTAGCAAGGAAAATAAAATGACAGGCTCTCAAACAACAGATATTGGCGGGAAATTGATTGAACTGCTCACCCAGCAGAGCCTCTTGTATCGGCAGTTACAGGAACTGGCGCAAAAACAAACCGACCTGGTGAACGGCAGCGATCCGGAAATGCTGCTGAAAATACTGGCGGCCAGACAACGATTGATAGATCGGCTCGCGGCCGTCGATCGGCAGCTTCAACCTATCAGGGACGATTGGACAACGGTTTCCCAATCGCTCAGTCCCTCCCAACGGCATGAAGCTCAACATCTTATTGACAGTGTTCAACAGACACTTGGTGAAATTCTGGCGCGAGATGAAAAGGATTTTAATACGCTAAACTCTCAAAAACAAAAAGTGTCCGGCGAGATCCGCAATGTCGCCGCCGGAAAACGCGTAAATCAGGCTTATGCCCAAAACGGCACTGCCGCGAAAAACCGCTTTGTGGATACAAAGAGTGAATGAGAGGAACGGAATAGATGGAAAAAGTATCTTCAACTGAAAATCCACAATTGGCTCGGACTTCGGCCGAGGCCGTCGAGCAGTTGTCTTCGATATTTGAAGCTTATAACCAAACCACTGATCGGCTGCACAGCTCTTATCAACAGCTCAAAGAGGAAGTGGTACGCTTACGACAGGAGTTGAAACAGAAAAACGAACAGCTCGAACGCAAAAGCCGACTGGCCGCCTTGGGCGAAATGACCGCGGGCATAGCTCACGAAATTCGCAATCCGCTCGGAGCCATGCAATTATACACTTCCTTGTTGGAGAGCGAGCTGAAGGATCGGCAAGTTCGTTCACAGTGGGTCCACAAAATCACCAAGGGCGTATGCACGCTGGATACGATTGTTACCGATATGCTCGCCTTTACGCAGGATCAGGTTTGCGAGAAGACCGAGGTCAATTTCGGCGCCTTGATGACCGAAGTTATGGACTACGCCCGTCCTCAGATCAAAAGTGAAAAAATCAAGATAGACCTTACTAATGTTGCCGCCGATCTGGTTGTTAATCTCGATATTAACATGATGAGGCGGGTTTTTCTTAATCTGCTGCTGAATGCCATCAGTGCCGTGGGTGATCAGGGACGCATTACCATCGAAGCCGCCCAATGCCGCAACAACCCTCATTTTAATGTTCGTATATGTGTCAGCGATACCGGCTGCGGTATCCAAGCCGAAACTATGAACAAAATATTCGACCCGTTTTTCACCACTAAAGACTCGGGAACCGGTTTAGGACTGGCGATTGTCCATCGCCTGGTTGAATGTCACGGCGGCATTGTCACGGCCGCAAACAACGAAGGACCCGGTGCAACGTTTACGATATTATTACCTTAGCCAACTTTCTCACGTAGGCTATCAAGTGGAGATCAGGTGACTGCAGTAGTGATTTTGGAAGGAATAAGAGGATGGCACATGTTTTGGTAGTGGACGACAAAGAAATGATGCGAGATTCGCTCACCGCGACGATAACTCAGACCGGTCATGAGGTTTTCGCTTGTGACAGTGCGGTCAAATCTTTGGAGCTGCTGAAAGGTTCTTCTTTTGACGTTATTATTTCCGACCTTAAAATGCCGAAAATGGACGGATTGATGTTTCTTGACGAACTGAAAAAAATCGGTTCGGAGACCCCGGTAGTGATGATGACCGCTTACGCCTCGATTTCCACTGCTGTCGATGCAATGCGTAAAGGTGCGTTCGATTACATTCAAAAACCTTTCAACGCCGACGAGATCAACTTATTGATCGACAGAGCGCTGGAGCATCGTCGGCTCGTTAAGGAAAACGAAGCTTATCGCACCAGTGCCAGGGATTGGCAGCGAGGCCGACAGCTCATCGGTAACAGTCCCGCAATGAAAGCGGTTATGCACAAGATAGAACTTCTGGCCAAAACCAGCGCTACGGTTCTGATTCAAGGTGAATCCGGCACCGGTAAAGAATTGATTGCCCGCGCCATTCACGCACAAAGCACGCGTTGCAACAAGCCTTTATTATGTGTTAACTGTGCCGCCTTATCCAGTTCTTTGTTGGAAAGCGAGTTGTTCGGACATGAAAAAGGCGCTTTTACCGGCGCCGACCGAATGCGAAAGGGCCGCTTCGAATTAGCTGATGGAGGCACATTGCTGCTGGATGAAATTAGCGAAATGAATTTGCAATTGCAGTCGAAATTGCTGCGGGTACTGCAGGAACGCGAATACGAGCGTGTCGGCAGTAGTATCAGTCGGCCGGCGGACGTTAGGGTGCTGGTCACCACCAATCGGGATTTGGAAAGCTGGGTCAAACAGGGCAAATTCCGGGAGGACTTGTTTTATCGTCTTAACGTCGTACCTGTCAGGTTACCTCCTTTGCGGGAGCGGTTGAGCCATGATCTGGAGAGTCTGTGCGATTATTTTCTTCGGCGGATCGCCGACCGCGAGGGTGCAAAGCTGCGCATTCTCAGCAGCGATTGCATTGAGTTGCTCAAAAAATACCATTGGCCAGGCAATGTACGCGAGTTGGAAAACCTGATGGAGCGAGTTGCCATTTTAGGAACTTCGCAGGTCATTACCGCTGAGATGATCAAAAGTTGGCTCGAATTGGATTCGAACAACTTTGTTAGTGACACCGACGGTTTGTTTGAGTGCAGGACGCTGGCTCAGATAGAGCGTGAGATGATCGAAAAAACGTTGGAAAAATTTGACGGTCATCGTCAAAAAACCGCTGAAACTTTGGGAATCGGAGTAAGAACCTTGGGAATGAAGCTCAAACACTGGAAAACGCAGCAGCCCTCGTCACCCTGATGGTAATAGTTGCCTGCTTACGCGCAATTATTGCCGATCGATCGGGCAAAACAGCGATGACCTCATGAAAACATTTGGAAAATCGAATACTTTACACAGGAAACCGAATATTCCCAGAGCAGGAACCTGCCGGATGATCGGACATGAAAATCATGAAACAGATGTGTGACAACATCATTTACGACAAACTGTTATGGCAATTCAGGGCCGCCTTGGCTCTATGCCGGCCCCATGCCATAAACTCGCAATTTGTTTTCGCAGGTTCGCTGATCGGGCCGATCCGGTTTGGCGGACTTTTCTGCCGGATAGTTGGCACAGACTTTGCATCGATTCTGTAAAGCGGTCTGTCTTTAGAGTCGTTTAACGCTCAGACCGAGGACGTAAGGAACGAATAAATGATATTTGAAGGGTTATTAAATCGTGGTGCGCTGCCGGTATTGCAGCAGGTGATGAGCTTCACCGAGGCTCGGCATGAGGTCTTGGCCAACAATATCAGCAATCTTGATACTGTCGGCTACAAAATGAAAGACCTGCCCACTGACGAGTTCTTCCGGACGCTGGATGACGCTGTCCGCAGACGGGACGCCGCCGGCGCCGGCGCCAGCCTCGAAATGCGAGCCGGACGACATCTGCGATGGGACCGCAATGGCAGGTTACAAGCCAAACCGGCAGAACTGGAAAACAGCAATATCCTATTCCACGACGAGAATAATCGGTTCGTGGAAAAACAAATGTCTGCCATGGCCCAAAACGCACTGCTCCACAATGTGACTGCAGAACTGCTGAGAGGGAAGTATGGTTTGCTCAAGGCTGCTATTAGCGGCAAATCGTAACGGAATGATTGGCAAAATATGTTTTTAGATGCTGATAACATTGTTTTAACCTCGAACTTATAGTTTTGTAAAGAGTGTGATCTGAATGTTTAATTCGATGGATATTTCGACTTCGGGCCTTGTTGCTCAGCGAATAAGAATGAACACTTGTGCCATGAACTTGGCCAATGTGGATACTACCAGGACTCCCGAAGGCGGTCCCTATCAGCGGCGGAGTGTGGTTTTTCAGGCAGGCATGGATGCCCGCGACAAAACCGCACAGGGCGTACACATCGCTGACATTGAAAAGCAGCCCATATTTCGAAAGGAATATGACCCGTCCCATCCCCATGCCGATAAGGACGGTTATGTAAAATTGCCCGGTATCGACATTTTTACGGAACAGCTCAACATGATGGAAGCTCAAAGGGCTTATGAGGCCAATATCACGGCTATTGAAGTTAGCAAGGCAATGTTAAATAGTTCCCTGAGATTGCTGGTGTAGAAAGGTAGTTGGAGATGGTAGAACAATATAACCCAATTGGCGCCGGCGGACTCATGGGCCCGGGGAAGGGCCTCAGTCCTGTCCAAACCACGCAGAAAATCGATGACGGAAGCGATTTCAAGAGCTTGCTCATGAAAAGCATCAACGAAGTCAACCGCCTGCAGAACGAAGCCGACCAGGCTACTGTCAACCTGGCCACCGGCAAAACAGATAACATTGCCGAAGTCTTCACCGCTATCAATAAAGCCGACATTGCTTTCAGAACCCTTATGGAAATTCGCAACAAGCTTATGTCCGCTTACGAAGAAGTCAACCAAATGAGAGTATAGGACAACTCGATGAGCCGCGACTGTAAAGGAGCGGATTAGTTCGTAGCCCGGGATGTTACCAGGCAAAATGAAAAAATAATTTCAAACACTTAAGCGAGGCAATTGGAAATGGAATTCCTTCGCCGACTCATACAACAAGTCAAAACACAGCTTACGGACCTTAAGACCAGTGAAAAAATGGTGATCGCACTGCTGCTGGTCATTTTTGCCGGGGCGGTATATTGGATGGTTCAGTACGCCGCTGAGCACGAGATGGTTCCACTGCCGCAGATGTCCGCTGCTACTGAGGAACAACGCAATGTTATTATCCAGTACCTTGATACCTGGGGTGAAGAGTACCAAATTAAAGGAAATCTGATCGAGGTTCCAAAATCCCGCGAGGAAACCATCTGGGCCAGATTGGCTTCTGTCGAGGCGCTGTCTTCAGAGGCCATAGCGGGTTGGAGTAATCTGATCGAGGATACAGACATCTGGATGCCGGAAGCTTCCCGCAAGGACAAAAAAATCGTCGTACTGCAGATTGAATTGGCCAGTACCATCTCCAGATTCCCGTATGTGAACAAGGCCGACGTCTTTATCAATACCGGCGGCAAACGACTCCTGAGCAATCAAACACCGGCCGCCTCCGCCTCTGTATGGGTCCAGACTACCGGTGATCCCAACAAGAAAAAACTCGCTTCCGCTATTGCCGCCCTTGTCAGCTCAGCCAATGACCGTATGAAACGAGAACATGTTAAGATCGTCATCGACGATACCCTGGTACCCGTGGCGCCGGAAGGAGAAGAATTCGCAAGCGACTACATTGAAATGCAGGTGACATGGGAAAAACACTATCGTAACAAAATTATCGAAGAGGCCCTGCCGACCGGGATGAACGCCCTGGTTGTAGTCGATATCAAACCACTGAATACCTCAACCCAGATAACCACCAAAAAATTCCTTGAAGAGAATCAGGGAACAGTAAGCCTGCTTGCGGAAACGGTTGACTCGGGCCAACAATCCAAAACCCGTGATGCCTCGCAGCGGGAACCCGGTGTGGTGGGAAACATTGCTGACGCGGACCAGACCGCCGGTACCACACAGGATGACGAAACTAATGATAGTACCACCAAGTTCGACGTCAATGCCGGCTATACCATGACCGCGGAGGAGACCCCAAGGGGCGGCATCGCCGAAGTAACCGCCGCGGTGAGCATCCCATTGTCATATTGGGAAGATATGGCCAAAAACAATGCGGGAAACGACCAGAAGCCGGACCCTGTACAAGTTGCCAATCTTGAAATACAGCAAATCCCACTAATAAAGGAACGGGTTATGCGGGCCATAGGACTGGTCGGTGAGCAATATAAAGACAATGTGGTGGTCGATTCCTATTGGGCCGGCGGCACCTCCGGCCAGCCCGGAACTATGGGAATCGCTGGTCCCGGTGGCCAGGGTACTGCCGAGGCGGGAACATCGATCACCGGCATTGCGCATCAATACGGTAAACACGTTGCCATCTCCGCCTTGGCGATGATCTCCCTTTTTATGGTTCTCATGATGGTTCGTAAAGCTTCCGGACCTGTCAATATGACCGTAGATGAAGCTGAATCCGTGATCGGTAAAAAACCTGTAGATGTAATGGGCCTGGAAGAAACAAACCTCGTGGACGGCGAAGATTCAGGGCTGTTGGCCGGCGTGGAACTCGACTCGAAAGCCATACGCTCCCAGCAGGTGCTCCAACAGGTCAGGGCGATGGTTAATGAAACGCCCGAAGTCGCCGCCAGCCTGCTTGGAAAATGGCTGGAGGAGGAAAACTAAATATGATGGTAGAACAAACTGGAGTTCAAGTATCAGGCTTGCGTAAGGCCGCCATTATCCTGGTCTCATTGGGAGAAGAAATTGCCGCCTCTGTGATCGGGAGAATGGGCAGGGACCAGATTGAAAGTATCTCCCGAGAACTGGCCGCTCTGAAAAATTTGACCCCAAGAGAGCAGGACAACGTTCTCGAAGAATTCTATAACCTCGCCATAGCCCATAAATATATAGAACAGGGCGGACTGTCCTATGCCAGGTCAATACTGGAAAAAAGCCTCTCTCCCGCCGAGGCGGCCGAGATTATAAACCAGGTCACACAAGCCATTCAGCAGGCCCCATTCCAGTTCCTGCAAAAGGCCGAGGCGGAGAACGTTCTGACCTTTATTCAGGACGAACACCCACAGACCATCGCCCTGATTCTTGCACACATGGGCCCAGAGAAGTCCGCCGAAATACTCACCGGGCTGCCACAGCAGAAACAGTCCGAGGTCATCAAACGCATCGCCTCGATGGATCAAACCAACCCTGAAGTTATACGCGAAGTCGAAAAAGGACTGGAAACCCGGCTGAGCGATATCGTCTCTCAAACCTTCGACAAGGCAGGGGGCGTCGAAGCGGCCGCCAGTATCCTTAATCTGAGCGATCGCTCTACCGAAAAAAGCATACTCGAAAGCCTCGAAACAGACGATCCAGATCTCGTCGAACAGATCAGAAGACTTATGTTTGTCTTTGAGGATATTATGCTGGTCAATGATAAGGGTATTCAGGCGGTTATGAAGGAAGTTGATAACGACGAATTGGCACTGTCGCTCAAAACCGCCAGTGACGAACTAAAAGAAAAAATATTCAGTAATATGTCGGAACGGGCCGCACAATTGATCAGGGAAGATATGGAGTACATGGGGCCCGTTCGATTGAGCGATGTGGAAAGCGCTCAGCAAAAAATTGTCGATATTGTCCGACGTCTCGAAGATGCCGGCGAGATATTTGTTTCCGGCCGCGGAGGCGAATCGGAACTGGTAGTTTAAGCCGGGCACGATAATGTCTGAACATTTAGCGCTACTTGACAAATGAGCTTGACGAAATTGTTGGGCCCTTTGAAAGGCAGTTGATTATGGTGTTGATGAAGGCCGCAGAATTCGCGAAAAAAGGTGATAACAAGGAGATATTCAGCCTTCGTGATGTCGCTGACGAAGCACGCCAGATTATCGAGACCGCCAGGAACGAATATGACCGGTTGCTGATCGAGGCACAGACTGACATCCAACGACAACTCGAGCAGGCCGCAGAAAAAGGCTATCAGCAGGGTTACCGGGAAGGACTCGACAAGGGACAACAGGAAGGACTCCGGCAGGCCCTGACCGAAGCACGCCAAAGATTTGCCGAAAATAGTGCCGAAACGATCGATGCCCTCAAAAGCGTATTACAGTATTTTGACCAGGCAAAAGAAAACCTGCTCTGGCAGGCCGAACAGGAAACCGTCGCCCTGGCCCTGGCCATCGCCGAAAAAGTAGTCAAACAAACCATTACGAAAAACGCCCACAATGCTGAAATTACCATTGCCAACGTCAAAGCAGCCCTCGAACTGGTCGTTCGAAATACCGATGTGACTGTTATGGTCAACCCCGAGAATCTCAAACACCTGGAAGAATTGGCAGGTAAAACTGAAACCGCCTTAGGTAATTTTACCAGTATTAAATTCGAAGCGGACCGGCAAATCGCGCCCGGCGGATGTAAGGTGGCCACCGAAAAGGGGCGCATTGACGGACAACTTGATACGCAGATAGCACGCATCGCCGCGGAACTGCTGATGACCACGGATGAAGTTGAATCTCAGAAAAATGATTTGCTCTCCCCCGATGTGAAATCAGGGGACGATTGACCGAAAAACATGACCCAAAAAACCAACAACAATCTGCAGTACAGAATCGATGCCCTTGGATATTCGATGCCTATGGAAATTCGCGGACGAATTTCCGGAATGACCGGCCTGACCGTTGAGGTCTGTGATTTTGCCGCGCCCGTCGGCGCACAGTGTCATATCACTACCCGACACGGACCGGTTATACCTGCCGAGGTGATCGGATTCCGAGGCGAAGTCTCGGTTCTTATGCCTTTGGCTGAAATGATCGGCATTGCCTGTGGCGACTGGGTTACTTGTTTGCAGGCCCGTGCCTTTGTCCCGGTCGGCCCCAACCTGTTAGGACGAGTAATAAACGGATGTGGCGAACCTATCGACGGCAAAGGACCGTTGCTCTGTCAGACACGTCGCCCCGTGATCGCCGAATCACTCCAGCCGCTCAACCGGGTTCGCATCGATGCCCCCATCGGTACCGGCATCCGGGCACTTGACGCCATGATGACTTGTGGTCAGGGACAGCGAATGGGAGTTTTCAGCGGTCCGGGTGTAGGCAAAAGTATATTGCTGGGCATGATCGCACGTTATACCTCCGCGGATGTCAACGTTATTGGCCTGATAGGCGAACGTGGCCGTGAAGTGCGGGAGTTCCTCGAAAAAGACCTCGGCCCTGAAGGGTTAGCTCGTTCGGTGGTAGTGGTTAGTACTTCAGACGAGCCGGCGCCCATCCGCATACGGGCCGCTTTTATTGCTACTACTATTGCCGAATACTTCCGTGATCAAAACAAAGACGTATTGCTGCTGATGGATTCGATCACTCGAGTTGCCATGGCTCAACGACAAATAGGCCTTGCTTTGGGTGAGCCGCCGGCCACCAGGGGCTTTACGCCAAGTGTCTTTGCCCTCTTGCCAAAACTACTGGAACGTAGTGGCCGCAGTCAAAATGGCAGCATTACCGGCTTTTATGCCGTGCTTGTTGAGGGGGACGACCTGAGCGAACCAATTTCCGATGCTATACGTGGCATACTGGACGGACATCTATGGCTTTCACGTGACTTGGCCAATCGCGGCCATTATCCGGCTATTGATATACTGGAAAGCATCAGCCGGGTAATGCCCGACATCATTGACCAACAGCATTCGCAGGCGGCACGATTGATCGTGCAGCTTACCGCCGTTTATCGTGACATTGAAGACCTCGTAAACATTGGCGCTTACGCCGCCGGCACCAATCCCGAATATGACCTGGCACTACGGGCGCGTCCTGAAATAAATGAATTCCTGCAGCAGAAAATAACGGAAGGCATTGGTCTTGACCAGGCGATCTCGACCTTGAAAAAATTGGCAGCCCAAATCGCCGACACCCCCAACGCCGAAAAAACCAATGCCAAAACAACGCGTTTCCCGAACAATGCCAACCACTCGCCAAGCCGGCAGGTTTCTGCCGGACTGAAAAAAACAATGGCTCGAACATAGTAAAAACATGACAGAAACATGATGAAAAGTGATACAAAACAGTAAAGAAACATCGCAGATGTAGCACAAAAACAATACAAAACAGCAAAGAAATCTAAGAAAAATCGCGGAAATCCGCGGAAATTTCACGAAAATAAAGTACAAAACAATGAAAAAATTCCAGTTCCGATTACAAACAATATTGAAATTGCGACGGCAGCAGGAGGACCAGAAAAAACGCGACGTCGGTCTTCTGGTCAGCCAAATCAACGAATACCAGCGCCAGGCACTGGAAATGGCGCAAATCATTAAAGAGCAGGGATATATCCTCAAAGAACATATTCAGGGCGATGTGGATGTAAGTTGGATCGCCGGTTATCAGGGATATATCAATTATTTACGGCAGTCCATCGCCGAAAAAATCAACAGCGTTACACAGGTGCAACCGCAGTTGAATCAGGCCCGGCGGGCACTGGCCGAAGCGGCCAAGCAAACAAAAATTCTTGAAAAACTCGAAGAAAAACTCAGAAACCGTCACGAAGAACGCCTCAAGAAAATGGAGGCGCGCGAAATAGACGAAATCGGCAACAATGCTTTTCTGCGTTCCCGCAGATTGGCGTAAGAAAATGAGAGGTCTTTAACCTAAAGGCCTGCAAATAGTTATATGAACGAAAATTTCATAAGTTGGCAGATTGTAACAGGTAAACACTGAATTATGGGCAGAACGATACTTACAATTTTGGCAATTGCAGTGATTTTGCACTGTCTGGCGATGGTTGGTCTTCTGGGCTACGGGGCTGCCACGGGTCGTTTTGATCAGGAAAAAAGGCAGCAGTATCTGGCGACCTGGCGTGGCGAAAAGCTGGTGCCGCCTCCTGCGGAAGTGGAGATCAAGCAAGAGGAAGAAAGCCCCCAGGATGCCGGTGCCAAGATACTGGCTGCTCAACTGGAAACGGAGGTTCTCAGCCTGGAAATCCAACAGTATATCCAACAGCTTCGCAATCAAAAAAACACTGTTGTCGCCGCTCAGGCCAAGTTTCAGGATGATATCAAAGAGTTCCAGGACGCACAGGAGAAGTTCACCATGCTCGTGGCTGAGCACAACAAAAAGGCCCAGGAAGAAGGTTTCCGCAAGGCACTCAAAAATTACGAAAACATGAAAGCCGATTTGGTCAAAGATGATTTTATGAGTCTGGATGAAGATACCGTAGTCCGCTATCTGGCAGCTATGAAGCCCTACAATGCTACGAAGATTCTGGAGAAGTTTGCGGCTCCTACGGAACAGACTACACGTGTCCGATTAGTAGAAAAGCTCAAACAGCACGGTGTAATCGATTTGGATAACAACAATAAATTCAGTAAGAAATGATTTGCGAAGGAAAAAACACGTGGGGCAAAGTTCCACGGTAAACCCGATAGTCAAGTAGTAATTATCATGATAAAAGGCGTAAAACTGACAACACCAAACAATAATGACATGTTCTCATTGCGGAACGTCAAGCATACCGATACCGGTTCGTTCGGGTTGCTTTTTGATGTGGTTCGTCACGAGGCGGCCGAGGTTCGCCCAGGTGGTTTTCGTGATTTTCAGGACCGCTCGCGTGATCGCTTGAGCGCCTATGACGCGGATCGGGGTTCATTTGTCGCCGAGAGGCAACGTAAAGATCGTTACCTTCCTGTTGATAAGCCCGTTTCGCCGGAGGACCGTCGTTTACCGGTAGAATCTGTTCCGCGGGAAGATGTCAGTGCCCATGAGCCGATGCAAAATCAGCCTGCGGAGGATGAAACACCTCCCAGTGAAACAAAGGTATCAGATCAGCCGGATGGATGTGATGTTCAGGACGGTTTGGCGGGTGAAAATGACAACCAGCAGGTTGCAACTGATGAGGATACTTCGGTTCCGAGCGGCGACGATTCCTCCGAGACGGGTTCTGACGGTGATAATGAGGACGAGAGCGTGTTTCAAGGATTGCCCGAACAGATGATGTTGAACGCTCTGGCCGATCAATTAGGTTCTGCCCTTGTCCGTGAGCAGGTTTCCGGCGCGGGAGGGACGAACCATGAAGCGGGCGATCAAACTGTCGATCCGCAAAAGCAAGGTCAGGATACCCAGGTAATCAAAGCTGCGGTCCGGCAGATTAGCCCTGCCGACGAATCCTCGCGAAACGTTCAAAAAGGTGAAACTGTAAGTATTGCCCCCAAGAATGAAGCAAGTCAAGATGAGGTAAAACTCTCACTTGCCGGCGAGGGGCAGACAGACGATGATGGACCTGTCTCTACCGAAGGGAAGGAAAGATATGAGAATACGGCGTTACCTAAGAAAGTAGTCGTATTGTCGGTGCCCGAGCCATCCCAAGGCACGGATCAAAAAACAAATATCGATGATTCAGGTCGGATCGTTTTGCCCGACGATTTCAACGAGTCTTCGAGAATGGATAAAGATAATCTCAAGCGTACGGCTCAGGCTGCCAAGCAGTCATCGCCACTGCCGGCTGAGCCGGTTACGGTTGCACTCCAGTCTGATACGAGCCGTTTTGGTCAGTCAAATGCCAATAGTGAGCACAAAAGCAATAACGGGCAGTTTGACATTTCGGGTCAGGGCAATGTCAAAATCTCCGCAGAAAAGCCTGCGAACATCCAGAATGTCCTTGGTGTCGAGAAGGCGGCGGATTCGATCGATATGCAGCAGAACGTGGACCGCGTTGTCAAGGCGGCCCGTGCGATTGTTAATCGCGGCGCTTCGACGATTCAACTGCGTCTGGAGCCGCCGGATCTGGGTAACTTGCGTATTGAGATAAAGCATGGTGCTAATGGTTTGAGCTTGCAGTTGCAGGCCACCAACCACCGTGCCCACCAGCTTCTTCAGCAAAGCAGCGGCGAATTGCGTGCGGCCCTGGAAGCCCAGGGGTTCCAGACCAACCGGATCGATGTACAGTTGCGGCTGGACCTGCGTAACGATCAGGCATCCCAGCAGGATCAGGGCCGGTTTGACCATCAGAACGATCAGGGTTTCCATGAACAGTTTCAACAGTCTCATGACCAGCAATCACATCGTGATGACGACGGGGCTGATTACAACAAATTTTCTGTGGCGACGGATTCGATGACCGAAGCTACCGAGTCTTTCTCTGAACCGGCTGGGCCGGTGGGGTCCGCTCAAGGAAAATGGCAGGAAATGAAGTTTGGCAAATTGGATTTGAAGGTTTGAAATATTATCGATTCAATTGGTGTTAAGGAGTTTTTTTTGTGACTACCACGGCAGTATCAATGGATAGTAATGCCGGTGCAATTCAGGCTTCCGGTAGAAATTCAATGGCTTTGGACGGTCAGGATTTCATGAAGATCATGATAACCGAACTGACCAATCAGGATCCGTTCGAGCCTATGAAGAATCAGGAGTTGCTCAATCAGATGGCAACTATTCAGCAGTTGCAGTCGTCGCAGGAGATGAGCAAGTCGTTTGGACTTTTGATGGAACGATATGATAATGTGCTTATGGGTCAGGAGCTTACGACCGCTTCTGGTATGATAGGTCAATTGATTTCCGGCGACACCATTGCTGGGCAATATGCTTTGGGTAAGGTGGTAGCGGTCAATCGCGATGGCGATAATATTCTGCTGGAGCTTGATACCGGTCAGCAGATCAATATCAATGACATGATCAGGCTGGGCGGCAGTAACAGCCAGGACATTGTCGGCAAGATGGCTATCGGCATGACGGCGGCAGGGGAGAAGGTGGTTGGCAAGATAGTCTCTGTCGAAGTAAACAGCAGCGGAGTCACATTGCATTTACAAAAGGCCGGCAGTCCGGCGGATGCGACGGTGGCAGTGCCTTTGCGCAGTTCCAGTATCATCAATGAGGATACGGCCGATCTGCTCATCGGCTACTCGGTTGCGGGCCTGGGAGGGATAGAGGGTGTTGTTGAAAGCGTCAAATGGACCGCTGAGAAGGTGATTTTGAATGTCAAAGATGCTACAGATAAGATTAACGAACTGCCTCTGGAAAACTTGATAAATATTAATTAATAGTCATAAATTGCGGAGATTGAAACTATGGGTTTGACATCGTCATTATTTGCCGGTCTTACAGGGATGAAGACCAATGAGTTTCGCATGGATGTTATTGGTAATAATATTTCCAACGTCAACACCTATGCCTTTAAGTCTTCCCGGGTCAATTTTCAGACCCAGTTTTTGCGCACCCTGAGTTTTGGTTCGGCGCCGAGTGGGGCCATGGGGGGTACCAGCCCTATGCAGGTCGGCACTGGGTCTATGGTCGGTGCCATGAACCGTGACTTTTCCGAAGGTTCGCCCGAAACCACAGGCGGCAAGACGGATCTAGCCGTTCAGGGAGAGGGTATGTTCGCTCTGACAAAGCCTGATGGCGGTCAGGTATATACCCGTGACGGCAGTTTTCAGTTTAACGCGGAGAATTATCTGCTTTCCGCCGACGGATATTTCCTGCAGGGTTACGCTGTCGATGACAATTTCAACGTTGTCGAGGGGCCGTTGGAAAACCTGCGTATTCCGCTCGGCGAGATTACCACGGCGTCAACTACCACCCTTGCCGTGTTCAGCGGTGATCTGAATGCCGAAGGCGAATCCGCAATCAATTCTGAGACCGGTGAAGCCAATGGGAATGTGAGGTCGCGGTTGACCAGTCAGGCGCTTAGCGACGCCGGAGGGGCGCTCACTGCCGGAACGCTTATGATTGATCTGGAGAATGCCAGTGGCAATATTGTTATTGACGGTAATGTGATTACCCTTGACAGTGCTGTTAAGGGCGGTCAGACCCTGTCTCAGGAAACCTTCGATATAACGGCTACTACCACGCTCGGTGAGTTCCTTAGCTGGCTGGAAGGCGTTCTGGGGATTTTTACTATCACCGACTATCCGGGGCTGCCAGATTTTACCGGGGATACAACTCCTACTCCCAACCCTGGTGTAAGTATCAATGCCACCAGCGACGGCATTGACATCGTGGGAAATATCGGTTCTTACAATATTCTGGACTTGGGTAACAAGGCCCTGAAAGTCAGTAAAGGTAGTGCGGCATCTGCCCCGAGTAATTTACCTTTTACTTTTTCGGTAGTGGCCGGAACTGAGCAATTAGCCCCGACGGAAGAGGGAAATATCGAAAGCGTTCGCACTTCATTTCGTGCTTACGATTCTCTGGGGATACCCCTTGATATTGATGTTACCATGGTTATGGAGTCGAAGGATGCCAACGGGGGGATCACCTGGCGTTATTTTGCCGAATGCAGCGAGGATTCCGACGGCAGCCGGGCGGCAGGTACCGGTACCATTACCTTTGACGGAAACGGCACTTACCTGGAAGGGGACGATCTGGTCATTACGCTCAGCCGTGAAAATACCGGAGCCGCTACTCCTCAGACGATTACCTTGAATTTCAGTGAGATGGACGGTTATGCCATGAATAATGCCATCTCTTTGCTCAGTCAGGATGGTTTTAAGTCGGGTACCCTGCAGGACTTCTCCATTGGGCCTGACGGTATCATAATCGGATCGTTTACTAACGGTCTAACCAGAAACCTAGGCCAGGTTGTGCTGGTCACTTTCCGCAATTACGAGGGTTTGATTGCCGGTGCGGGTAATATTTATAGTACCGGGCCTAACTCCGGTAGCGCTATTACCAAGAAGCCGCAGGAACTGGGAGCCGGTAGTGTTAAATCCGGTGCTTTGGAACTGAGTAATGTTGACCTTAGCAGGGAGTTCATCAATCTTATTATTACCAGTACCGGTTTTTCCGCTTCGTCAAGGGTTATCCAGACCAGTGACCGGCTGCTGAGCGAATTGATGATGTTGACCAGATAATCGAAACTAACGTTGTTTACCCGGGCCTCGCGACATGGGTGTTTATTCTGCTGTCGCGGGGCCACTAGAAGACAAGAGGTGTGATTAAGATCAATCGCCTATAATGGATACATAAGGAAATGGGACACGTAGAGCCGCGTAAGCGAAAACTCAATCGTTGTGAGTACAAAAATCATGTTGTTACCCCGGGCCTCGCGACATAGGTGTTTATTCTGCTGTCGCGAGGCCAACCAGAGATAAGCGGTACAGACAAAAAGCAGGTATCGATAACATAAATCAGGCTGATAATGATTCCAGTGACTCGACTTAATGGCAAAAGGTTTGTGGTAAATGCGGAGCAGATCCGCTATGTCGAAAAGACGCCGGATACCATGATTACCTTGATGAACGGTGATAAGGTTATGGTTAAGGAGTCGATGGAGGACGTGGTCAAATTGTCTGTTGAATACAACCGGCAGATACGAGCCTTTATTATGTGATTAGGGGCCGATTCTGCCGGCCCGGCGTCCGATAAGTAAGGTTTTTAAATCGATGTCTGGTAAGCAGGTAAGGAAAGGCAATTTAGGCGGTTATTTGACTGCTACCTGGTTGTATTTTATGGTTAATTTGGCGGAAATAGAAAAAATAGGTAAGCTGCAGGTGTTAGTAAGACAGCAAATATACAAAAATTACTAGAAAATGAGAATTAGCGAAAATGGACTTAGGGACACTGATAGGCATGTTGTTGGGTTTTGGTCTGATGGGCTATGCAATTGTATCCTCGGCAGGAAAGGACTGGATGGCGTTTGTCGATCCCGCTTCGGCCATGATAGTTATCGGCGGCACCTTTGCATCGGTCATGGCGAGCGCGCCGCTGGCACGTTTTCTAAAGACAGGCAAATTCTTCAGCAAAGCCCTGATGCACAAAGAACAGTCCGCGCAGAAGCTCATTGATGATCTGGTCGGTTACGCTGAGATTGCTCGTCGGGATGGGATCCTTTCTCTGGAAAGCGTTATTCGCGATGCGGACGACCCCTTTATTGTTCAGGGCATTCAAATGGCCGTTGATGGTACCGATCCTGAGTTGATCGATGCCATTATGAACAACGAACTGGAGGCCATTGCCGAGCGTCACGAACAGGGCAAATCGGTCTTCGACAATATCGGCAAATACGCACCGGCTTACGGAATGCTCGGGACGCTGATCGGTTTGGTGATTATGCTTAGGAACATGAACGATCCCAACTCGATCGGTCCGGCTATGGCGGTTGCCTTGATCACCACCTTTTATGGTTCGATGATAGCCAATATGATTGCCATGCCCATTGCCGATAAACTTGGCATGCGCAGCGACGAAGAACTTATGTTCAAAACCATTGTCATTAAGGGTGTAATGAGTATTCAATCGGGCGACAACCCAAGAATTGTCGAACAGAAACTCAAGACTTTTCTGCCTCCAAGCGCACGCGGCCAGTCGGAGGATGGGTTGAAAGAATAAAGCAGTATGGCCAGAAAAAAGAAAAAAGCGCAAGGGGGAGTACCGGACTGGATGGTCACCTACGGCGATATGATGACCCTGTTGTTTTGCTTTTTTCTAATTTTGGTTTCCATGAGTGAGGTCAAGCAGGACAAGAAGTTTCAGGATGTTATGGAATCGATCAAGCGAGCGTTCGGTTACAAAGGTGGAGTCGGCTACGTCCCCGGACAGGCGTCGCCTAACAACACATACGATAAAAAAATGACACAAGTGATTATGGAGAAGTTTCTGTTACAGAAAGGCGAAAGCACCGAAGAAGGAATCGAAGGTGAAAAACCCAGTGTAAGAACCATTCGTGAGGGAAGCGAATATACTTTTGGCGGACAGATAAGTTTTGAACCCGGTAAGGCCCGACTGCTTGACCCGGTCAAGATTCAGTTGGCCGAATTTGCTCAGGAGTTTCGCGGTCTGAACACCAAGATCAGAATACGAGGACATGCGGCGCGAAAACCATCATGGCAGTATAGTCCTTACGAAAGCCTGGACGATTTGTCGTACCAGCGAGCACTGGCGGTAAAAGGCTTTCTTGTCGGAGAGGGTATTCGTCAAGAGCGGATTACTGTCGAAGCATGTGGCGATAACGAGCCACTGTTGGCCAGAGCCTACGATGAAGCGGGTCGGGCGAAAAACAGAAGGGTTGATGTTATTGTTACGGAAAACCTGGTCGAACAGTATATGGGCCAGCCAGACACCAGTAAGGCTGAACAGATATTCTAGAAAGTGATATGGGAGGATTAATAATGGCGGAAAACACTGCGGGAAGCAACGAAATACAAAAAACTAAGGCAAAAATGTCTCTTAAGACCATAATAATTCTTTTGGCTGTGTTTTTGCTTGAAGGAGGTGCGATATCCTTGTTTTTTGTGATAAAGGGAGGTCCGGCGCCTGCCGAGGGCAGCGATCCCATTACCGGTACCGAGCGAAATCCTGAAAAAGCCTTTGCCGAAGTCATTTTGGCGGAAAACTATCAGGTTGTCAACTATACCGTCGGTCGGTCGCGTATAATGGTCACTCTGGAGGTAGCTGCCAAAGTTGAATCCGAACAAAAAGAGCAGTTGGAAGCGGAAGTAAAAGAACATAGCAAAGAAATTCTTAACACCATCCGTATTGTGGTTGCAGGCGCCGATCCGCTTGACATTAAACAGGATCCCAAGTTGCAGGTTATAAAACGAGATATCAGAACCGGTGTCGAAAATATTGTAAGCGAAGGACTCATTCAGGAAATATTGATACCTGTTTGGCAGCCGTATTCCGATGAGTAATGTAGATATTTAAAACAGTCTGACAGAAAGACTCATAAAAAGATATTTGTGGCGGATGAAGATGACGGCTTGCAGTTTTTTTAGAAGAAATTCAAAAAAAAACAAATTATTTGAATAAATTACTTTCAATATTATAGGACTTGATTTATAAGCATAAACGATCAATGAATTAATTCCCTGATGCAGTAAGAGCAAGTGAGGGAACGGATGTCTGAAGAAGAAAAAGACAATCAACAAGAATCTACTGTAGATGAGTCGGTAAGTGAAAGTAATCGCGGCGGCGGAGAAGAAGCTGAGGTTTCTGGAAAAACTGCTCCGGTAGAAACCGGCGCCGTCAAGGCTAAGGCAACCAAGACTGATGCCGCCAAGACCGACACGACGGAGGCACAAGCGGATATTGAAGCCCTTGCCGAGACCGGCCTGAACGGGCCGGTGGAGATGGCTTCTTTACCCGATTTTTCCGGTATGCTGGCCGATGCCGCGGCCAGCAGCATCGATCTGCTCAATGACGTCGAACTTAACGTTAAAATCGAGTTGGGCCGGTCGGAGATGACCGTCAACGAAATTCTGCACCTGGGCAATGGTTCGGTTGTCGAACTGGACAAACTGGCAGGTGACCCAGTTGACGTGTTGGTTAATGAGCAGTTGATTGCTCGTGGTGAAGTATTGGTGGTAAACGACAGTTTTTGTGTTCGAATTAATGAAATAGTCCCAGGAATCAGCGATCGGGTAGCCGGTGTGACCACAAAAAAATAGTCCGCGAATGATCCACGCCGGGGTCACCGCCGGAATAAAATTGCTTTTGGCCCAAACCGACAAGGGCCGGAACCAAATTGAGGCTATGTGAGAATTTGTAGTGAGGTAAATATTTTGTGACCGTTTTGTGCACAATTTCACTCGTAAGAGACTAAACCGCATCCAACAGTTGAGCTAATAAAAAAGAGACCCAAATATAAAAGCCAGGCTGGAGTATTCCATGGTTCATCGCCGTACCATTGAACATAGAACCGTTTGGTTCGTTGTGTTCCTGTCGTGTTGTGCTTCTATCCTCCTTGAGAGTGCCGTTTTGGCAGATGGCATCCCCGTGGCCAATTCTCCCAGTGTCTCCGATAATATCCCTGGGCAGTCTGCGCGGAGGACGACGAATCTCACCGCTGAGCCATCCAAATCCGATCTCCGAGATGCAAACGGCTCTGTTTTGCCGGACGACGAAGCTGATGTTGTTTCGGATGCTTCGTCTGCGGACGGTTTTGATGAGGGCCTGGTAGGCAGAAAGAGGGTCGGTAAGATTGTCGATAATAAAGTTGATGATAATAAGGAGGTTGTCGCCGGCAGCAATGAAATTTCTCTCTGGTGGACCATGGTGTCGTTGATAATAGTATTGACCCTGATAGTGATTTGTGCCTATGCGTTCCGGCGGTTTGCTTTGGGTTCGCGGTCTCGCCGTGGCAGCTCGGTCATTGAAATTATTGCTCGTCAACCGATCTTAGGCAGTCCTAAGCAGTCTTTGTCTTTGGTCAAGCTCGGCCGCCGTTTTTTGCTTGTCGGTATGAGTCCCAATCATATAGCGCCTTTGCTTACCGTAGATGATCCCGACGAGATTGCCCACATCATGGGACTGCTGGAAAAACAGTCGCCCGGCTCAATAACCAATACTTTCGACAAGTTATTTCATCGTGAATCGCAGGATTATGTTTATCCGCCCGGTAATTCCCACGACGTTGTTGAGGATGGTGACGACCAGTTTTACGATGACGATGGCCGGCCGGTGGATTCACCTCAGTGGTCTGGCGAACGGAGGGAGTTGTCTTCCTTACTCAGTAAGGTAAAAGGACTGACCCGAATACGTTTACGTTCGTGATTTGAGTTAATGGATGACTCTGGATATGTCAAGGATGACTATTTTTAGATTACTATTGGTCGTTATAGTAGGCCAGTTGCTGCTGCCTGCGTGCGTATGGGGGCAGGTGGGTTCCAAAACCGGTGGGTCACCCGTTCTTCCAGGAACCAACGGCGCCACTGCCGGCGGATGGACCAATTTCGATCCTGGTCAGATAGTCAAGAACACTACCGGTCCGGAGAAGCTTTCTTCCACACTAGAAATTATGCTCACCTTAACGGTATTGTCTTTGGCTCCGGCGATACTGGTGATGACGACGTGTTTTACTCGTATTGTGGTGGTTTTGGCATTATTGCGCCAGGCTATCGGAACTCAGCAGTTGCCACCCTCGCAGGTGATTGTAGGATTGGCGTTGTTTATGACCTTTTGTGTCATGGCTCCCACATGGAAGCAGATCAACGCCGATGCTATTCAGCCTTATGTTAATCCTCCCGAAGGCGTCGCGAGCATCGATCCGGGCACCGTCTGGGACCGCGCTAAAACGCACATGCGGCGTTTTATGATAACCCAGATCGATAACACCGGTAATACAGAAGATGTTTACATGTTCGTAGAGTTCGACAGTCCGGCCGAATCCATAAAGCAGAGCATTCGCGACGAGACATTACAATGGAAAGATGTTTCCCTGACCGCTCTGATACCCGCTTATATTACCAGTGAGTTAAAACAGGCGTTCATTATGGGTTTTTATGTTTATTTGCCTTTTTTGGTTATTGATATGGTTGTTGCTTCGATTCTGATGTCAATGGGTATGTTAATGCTGCCGCCGGTTCTGATATCTCTGCCGTTCAAACTGCTTTTGTTTGTGTTGGTCGACGGTTGGCATTTGGTAATAGGTTCTTTGTTAGCCAGTTTCGCTAATAATCCGGTAATTTGAAAGGAACTCAAATGGATGAACAAATTGCTTTGGATTTAGGACGTCAGGTTTTACTTCTGACTTTGGAGATTTCGCTTCCGCTGTTGTGCGTGGGGCTGGTGGTTGGCGTTGTCATTTCCATTTTGCAGGCGGTCACGCAGATTCAGGAGATGACACTTACTTTTGTTCCCAAAACCATCGCAATGGTAATTGCCGCTGTGGTTTTCCTGCCGTGGATAATGGTCCAGTTGACAGACTTTGCCAAGGCAATGTTTGGCCCTATGCCGATCCCGTAAAGGTTTGATGGTGTTGTGTACCCATACTGAAAAAAATGCCAGGTATAATGATACCCATTGGGTATAGCTTTTATTTTCGAGTTAACTTATGTTGCTTGCACCCATACAACAGATTTTCGAGCAGATTCCAATGTTTGTGCTGGTGATGTTTCGCATGGCCGGTCTGATAGTTCTGGCTCCGCTGATGGGGTCGGCAACGGTGCCCCATAAGGTCAAGGTCTTGATGGTGTTGGTGCTGAGCATGGCCATATTTCCGCTGGTGCCGCCGATCGTTTATGCTCCCAATTCATTACTGGGCTTGTCGGTGGCTGTCGCCGGCGAGATGCTGATCGGCATTAGCATAGGTTTTGTCCTGCTGCTGCTGTTTGTCGGCATTCAGTTTGGAGCGGAAATGGTAAGCTACCAGATGGGTTTTTCCATGGCCCAACTGATAGACCCGATGACGGATGTCTCTACTACCGTGCTTTCCCAGTTTTATCTGTTGCTGGGGACTTTATTGTATGTGTTAATGGATGGTCATCTTATTTTGATAAAATCATTGGCTCAGACTTTTCAAACCATTCCTCTATTGGGTGGTTTTAACGGTTTGCCCGTTTTGAAAATATGTGTTGTGGTTATAACCGAGGCGTTTAAGTTAGGTATTCGTATTGCCGGTCCTGCCTTGGTCGCTCTTTTTTTGGAGGCCCTGGCCATGGGTTTTATTTCGCGCACCATGCCACAGTTAAATATCCTGGCTGCCGGTTTCCCGGTTCGCATTACCCTGGCTTTGGTATTGCTTTTAGCTTCTATGTGTACGGTCCTGATGTTGTTTCAGGAATCGCTGGTAATGGTTTTTCATCAAATAGGTCTGATTTTCATATAAAGGGGATGTTGTGCCCGATACGGCTGAGAAAACTGAAATCCCTACGCCTCGCCGACTGCAGGAATCGCGGGAAAAAGGCCAGGTTGCCAAAAGCACCGACTTGGCCGCCGCTGCCGGTCTGTTGGCCGGCTTGCTGGTGCTGAACTTTTACGGCTCCGCTATTTTGACCGGTTTTATGGACCTTATGTGTCAGTCGTTGTCATTAGATGATGCCGCCGTTACCGGCCAATTGGCGTTGGATCAGTGTTGGCGCCTCGCTTATCGCCATATCTGGGCGATACTGGCGCCGATTTTTATAATATTATTTGTAGTGGCGATCGTTGTTAATTTGATGCAGGTTGGTTTCTTGTTTGTTTCCAAACCGATTACTCCGTCGTTCGAAAAAATATCGCCGTTAAGCGGATTCAAACGGTTGTTTTCGTTACGTTCCGCTATGCGCCTCGTGATGAGTTTGTCCAAGGTGGGCATTATTACTACGGTGGCTTACTTCACCATTAAAAGTTTTTTGCCCGCTCTGGTGGGACTGGTCGGTTTGAGTTTTACGGAGGTTGTCGCTTGCGGCGCTAATCTGATGTTCGTCCTGGGAATGAGGATGGCTTTGGTTTTGCTGGTCCTGGCCCTGCTGGACTATGCCTATCAGAAGCATCAGATGCTCAAAGACCTGCGAATGACCAAGGAAGAAGTCAAAGAAGAAATGAAACGTATGGAAGGTGACCCGATCATGCGCCAACGCCGCCGAAACGTGGCCCGACAGTTGGCCACCCAGCGCATGAGTCAGGCCGTTCCCAAGGCCAATGTGGTTATTACCAACCCCACTGAATTGGCGATAGCACTGCAATACGACCCCGATTCGATGTACGCTCCCAAGGTCGTTGCCCGCGGCGCCGGGTTCCTGGCCCAACGAATCAGGAAAATCGCCCTCGAATATGGTGTGCCCGTTATCGAACGTAAACCGCTTGCACAGGCCCTTTATAAAAGCTGCGAAGTTGGTGATTATGTCCCCCCAGAACTGTACAAAGCGGTCGCCGAAGTGTTGGCTTATGTGTTTGAACTGGCCGGTAAAGGGTTCCGAAGCTCCAGGGTCGGATAATATCAGGAACAAAGTTGGAGGATTAGAGTGAAAAACAAAAAGGTGAACTCAGAAGTGACCCAGATACATAACTTCTTGTTAGAAGGTTTTTAACTCAGATGACACTGGCAACAACAATAACCAATTCCAGTTGGCTTGCCACTATTCACAAAGGCCGAGATATGATCTTGCCTTTTGCGGCGATCAGCTTGGTTTTTGTCATGCTCGTTCCACTACCGACCGGGTTGATGGATTTGCTGCTCATTACCAACCTTGCCTTTTCCGCGGTGGTGCTGCTCACGACGATTTATGTTACCAGTCCGCTGGAGTTTTCGGTGTTTCCTTCTATGCTGTTGGCTGCCACCCTGTTTCGCCTGGTGCTAAACTGTGCCACCACCAGGTTGATCCTGACCGCTGGGGCTCGACCAGGTGAGGCTACTGAAGCGGCCGGAAAAGTCGTCATGATCTTCGGCGATCTGGTCACCAAAGGTAGCACGATCGTTGGCTTGATTATATTTGTCATCATTATAGTTATTCAGTTTGTCGTTATTACCAAAGGCACCACCCGTATCAGTGAGGTCGCCGCACGCTTTACTCTGGACGGTATGCCCGGCAAACAAATGGCCATCGACGCCGATCTTAACGCCGGTCTTATCAATGAAGTGGAGGCCCGCCGTCGTCGTGACACTATTTCCCACGAAGCCGACTTTTACGGTGCAATGGATGGCGCCAGTAAATTCGTTCGCGGCGATGCCATTGCCGGTGTTATCATAACTTTGATCAATATCATCGGTGGCCTGGCGGTAGGAATGCTGACGTACGGTTGGGATGCGTCCAAATGTTTCAGTGTTTTTACCAAACTCACCATTGGTGACGGTCTGGTCAGTCAGATTCCATCGTTTATTACCTCGATCTCAGCGGGCCTGATTGTTACCCGCTCTACCGGCCAGACCAATCTCAGCCAGGAACTGACAACACAGCTTACCAGTAAGCCCCGGGCTCTGATCGTGGCGGCGGCGTTTCTGGTTGTGTTGATCTTTGCCAATTTTCCACCCATACCCCTGATGGTACTGGCATCCAGTTGTGGTGGTATAGCTTACATCATTTTTCGCTCCAACAAAAAGCAGGCCATAGCAAAAGCTCGTGCCGACAAAGCAGCCGCTCCAGCCGCCAAATCGGAAAAAATTGAAGAGCTGCTGCCGGTAGATCGCATGGAACTGGAGATCGGTTACGCCCTGATTCGACTGGTGGATGCCAAACAAGGCGGCGATCTTCTTCAGCGAATCAGCATGATCAGACGTCAGATTGCCTCGGAATTGGGGATAATTGTCCCCAGTATTCGCATTCGCGACAATGTTCGTCTTAGTCCAAACGAGTACTGCATAAAAATCAAAGGTGTCGAGGTGGCGCGTAGTAATGCTTATGTCGATCAGTTCCTGGCGATGGATTCCGGGACCGTTACCGGCAAAGTCTTGGGTGTGGAAACGCAGGAGCCGGCGTTTGGTTTGCCAGCCGTTTGGATTCCCGCCGGACGCAAAGAGCAGGCGGAAATGATGAACTATACGGTTGTCGATTGCTCAAGCGTCTTGGCCACCCACCTGACCGAGGTTATCAAGTCCCACGCCGCGGAACTGCTTACCAGGCAAGACCTGAATACCCTGCTCGATACTGTAAAAGAAAGATCACCTGCGGTGGTCGAAGAAGTCGTCGGCGGAACACTAAAGGCCGGAGGCATTCAGAAAATACTGCAGGGACTACTGGAAGAACGTGTTCCCATTCGCGACATGGAAACTATCTTGGAGACGCTCAGCGATTGGGGTTCGCGAACTCAGGACCCGGAGGTGCTCACCGAGTATGTGCGTAATGCCCTGGCGCGTACTATTTGCTGTCAGTACCGTGATGAGGAAGGACGTATTCGTTGCGTCACCCTCGATCCGGCCCTGGAAGATACTATTAACCGGCACACGGAACGCAGTGAACACGGTAGTTTTCTGACCCTGCCGCCGGCCCTGGCCAATCAAATCACGGGCGCCGCCTCCAGACAACTGCAAAAACTCATCGAATTGGGCGCAGCTCCGATTGTGCTGTGCTCGGCTCAGATCAGATTATCGCTGAGACGCTTACTGGCTCCGAGCCTGCCTAATGTCGCGGTATTGGCTTATAACGAAATCGTCAAGGAAGTAAAAATAGAATCTGTTGGTATGGTTGTAACAGATCAACAGGTTGCTGTTGGTGCAAATGCGTAAACTCTAAACTTATTTGATATGGAAGTGGAGTATATATGAAGTTAAAAACATTCAGAGCGCCGACTATGCCCCAGGTTTTGGCTCAGGTCAAACGTCACCTGGGTCATGACGCGATTATTGTCCAAACTCGTTCTTTTAAACGGGGTGGTATTTTTGGAATCGGCGCCCAAACGATTATTGAAATCACGGCTCGGCAGGGAGAATCGGCTTTAACGAAGCCACGTCAGCGCACGGCCGCCAGCCGCCTGCAGCAGTTATATTCTACCGGCCTTGATAATAATGCGAGGATTCCCGAGTTTGATCGTAACGGAGCCGCACCTGCCCAGGCAGGTGCGGACGGTTCGTCCGCCTGGGACAAACCAGGCGCAGATAACCACAGCGAACACATAAGGAGCGAAATTGGCGATCTACGCAAAATAGTTGAGAGTCTTGTCAGAGAACAGCGGCAACTGCACGAACCGCAAATGCCCGAACAATTGTTTGATTCATATCTCGACCTTATTCAGCGGGAAGTGGCAGATGAAATCGCACGCGATATGATCGGTCGCATCCAACGAGATATGACCGGCGACCAATGCCTCAGCACCGAACTGGTCCGACAACGCCTCATACAGGAAATGGACAAGATGATCAGCACCACCGGGCCTATTTGTGCCAACGTCAATGGATCGACAAGGGTTGTAGCGCTTATCGGACCTACCGGCGTGGGTAAAACCACTACCATTGCCAAAATCGCCGCCAACCTCAGGTTACGCCAGAACCAGAAAGTCGGCCTTATAACTATCGACACATATCGTATCGGCGCCATTGATCAGTTGCGTATGTACGCCCAGATAATCGATGTGCCCATCAAAGTGGTTTTGACTCCGACCGAACTAAGGGAAGCGGTCGTGTCAATGCGGGATATGGATGTGGTGCTGATCGATACCGCCGGTCGAAGCCAGAACGACCAACTCAAAATCAAAGAGCTTGAGACCTTTATGAAAGCTGCCCAGCCCGATGAAATACATCTGGTGCTTTCCGGTACGGCTCATCATGCTCACATGATCAGTGCTGCCGAAAAATTCAATTCCATCGGAGTTAATCGAATCATACTAACGAAACTGGACGAAGCAGTTAGTTTTGGGGTTGTCCTTTCGGTTCTGAAAAAAATCAACGCTTCGATTTCCTATGTTACTACAGGGCAGGATGTACCTGATGATATCGAAATAGGTAATGGTCGAAGGCTTGCCCAAATGCTGCTGGGACTCGACAAAATGACCAAACAGGAACCACAACTGTCAGCTTAGTCCGATAAGGAAAAAAATGATTGTAGATCAGGCTGAAAATTTGCGTTTAATGGTCCGCAAGACCAAAAAAACCGCTCATATCCTGACCGTCACCAGTGGCAAAGGTGGTGTGGGCAAAACCAGCATCGCAGCCAACCTCGCTATTTGCCTGAGAGCTTCCGGCAAAAGTGTGATTCTTATGGACGCCGATCTGGGCCTGGCCAATCTCGATGTGGTGCTGAATGTTCGAGCACGCTATACTTTGGCTCATGTAATCGAGGGACGCCGTCGTATCGAACAGATTATTCAGCCCGGACCGGGCGGTATTCAGTTGATTTGTGGCGCATCCGGCCTGACGGAACTGACCGAGTTGACCCAGTTTCAACGACAGAACCTTATTCAGGAACTGACCTCGCTGGAGCAGCAAGCCGACTTTATTGTTATTGATACCGGGGCCGGTATCTCGCCGAACGTGTTGAGTTTTTGCGAAGCGGCCCATAAGACTTTGGTTGTCACCACTGCCGAACCTACCAGCATTACCGATGCTTATGCCATAATCAAAAAGCTTACTCAGGACTGCAGTGGTACCAAAATTTACATCCTGGTCAATATGGCCGAAAACCGGGCCGAGGCCAGGAGAGTTTATCAACGTTTGTCGCAGACCGCGAATAAGTTCCTTTCCACCGTTGTTTACGATGCCGGCTATATTCTACGTGATGAGCACGTTTCCGAAGCCGTTAGGCAGACCGAACCATTGGTGCTGGCGTATCCTCGCTGTCAGGCCAGCTATTGTTTTCTTGCTTTGGTCGGCAAAATTGGTCGCTCATCCGGCTCGACTGCTGAGGAAAATGGATTTTTTCGCAAGGTTGTAAACTGGTTCTTTTAAACAATTAACATTTTTAGGCCGATAACAGGATATGGCTTTTATTGTGTAACAGGTGAGGTGTTAGTTTGACAAATCATGTGTGTGGCGCTGGAATGGCTTTTTTGGGTTTTAGCCTCAGTCTTATTATCGGACTGTTGACCGGAAATTCATTTGTCGCTATTGTCACTCGCGCGGTTGTAATTCTGTTTTTGTTCTATATTTTGGGATGCCTCCTTGCCGGTCTTGGCCGCAAGGTGATCGTCCAGAACTTCCAGGCCGAGGCAGAAGCGATAGCCGAAGCTGCTAAAAGAAAAGTTGCCGATAATACTTCCAAAAAAAACTCCACGGAAACATCGGTTCCCATGGCAGATTGAGGAAATGTAAGTTGAAATCAAATTCCTGATACGCAATCATAACTTTAAGAGATGAGGTTTGGACTATGGCGAAAACTCTGGCAAAGAACGATGAGAAAAATGATATAATGAGCATTTGGGTATTATACAAGCAGGGGCCGACACGCGAGTTACGCAACTTCCTGATGGAAGAGTATTTGCCTTTGGTCAAGTACAATGCGGAACGTATATACGCCAAACTGCCCGATGAAGTGGAGCTGGACGATCTTATCAGTGCCGGCATTTTCGGCTTGATTGATGCTATTAATGCCTTCGATCTGTCCCGTGGTGTCAAGTTTTCCACTTATTGCGCCCCTCGTATCCGTGGTGCCATTCTCGATGAACTACGCAGTATGGACTGGGTGCCGCGCCTGGTACGCAGCCGCTCGCATAAATTAGAAAGAGCCTGCAAGGCTCTCGAAGCAGAGCATGGCCGAGCAGCCAGTGACGAGGAAATCGCGACACGCATGGGTATCAATGAAGATGAGTACATCAAACTCAAACGCGACGCCACCGCCGTATCGCTGGTTTCTCTCAGTCGCAAATGGTTTGAAACCGACTCGCAAAAAGATATTTGCGAGATCGACGTGCTTGAAGACAAACGCGGAGAAAACCCACTGGAGGAAATTCAGCGACGCGATCTGAAGGACGCACTTACCAAAGGCCTTAGTCGTGCCGAAAAACTGATTTTGGTGCTTTACTATTACGAAGAAATGACCATGAAGGAAATCGGAGCTACATTGGACTTGTCAGAATCACGAGTCTCGCAAATGCATTCGTCTATTCTGGCGCGTCTTAAAGCCCAGATTTGCCATCAAAAACAGGGATTAGAGGTCTGATCGCAATGCCTCTACTCGTCTTGTTCGCACCTGTTATTCTTTCGCTTGGTCCGTCCGGTTGCCGGCCACGAGCTGTGGCTCGGCATGAATGGATATAAATGTGGATTGCCCAAATTGGTTTCGTATGGCTGCTTCTATCTTCGACATGATGGCGTGGGCATCCACTATTTGCATGTCGGGTGCCACGCGAATGTGAAAATCAATGGCAATTTCATTTCCGATACGCCTCGTTCGCAGATTATGCAGGTGGGCGACGCCGTGGATGTTGTAAACAATCTGGGTAATCTCGCCTTCGATGACATCGTCCAATGACTCCTCAGTCAGTTCTTTGATGCTTCCGGAGGAGATATCGATAGCCACTTTGATGATGAAAAGGCTCACGATGACAGCAGCCAGGGGATCGAGAATATGCCACTTCTCGCCCAGCGCGATTGCGCCTCCGATTCCGAGCATCGCACCAATGGAGGCGAAAGCGTCTGAACGGTGTTCCCATGCATTGGCAATCACCGCCGGACTATCAATGCGTTTGCCGACGTTCATTGTGTAGCGATACAGCCATTCTTTCACGATTATGGAAATGATCGCGGCGACAAGTGCAATGCCCATAGGGGCTTCCAGATGCTCACCATTGATGCAGTTCCAAATCTTGACCGCACCACCATAGAAGATCCTGACGCCCACTATCAGAAGAGACCCTCCGATGATGGCAGTCGCGAGTGTCTCATACTTGCCGTGGCCGTAGTCATGACTCTTATCAGCAGGCTTCCCTACAACCCTGAAACTGATAAGAACAACAATGTCGGTGGCAAAGTCGGAGAGTGAGTGCACCGCATCGGCGATCATCGCCCCGCTGTGGCCGATAACCCCTGCGGCCAATTTGAAGATGGTCAGCAGTAAGTTCACAACAAGTCCGACCCATGTGACCCGGTTAGCTGATGATGCTCTTTCGCTCATGTTTGTCCTGCGAACAAGTCATTATATGGTTTTCCTGAGCCTCTTGCGAAACCTCCCGAATGCGATGGAATACACCATTCGCCAAGATATTCGGAAGGTCCATTTAATTCATTGCAATTGTAGTCAAAAGCCCTTTATTCTGCAAGCAAAAGCTCCCCCTCTCATTTTTTTAATAAAAATCCATAACTTCTTTATTTTTAAGCGGTTATATTAGGAATTTATGCTATAATTATGATCAGTTTTGGATTTTTCCATGCACTCAAACGCAAGGAGGCAATAGCATGAGCGGAATCGCGGAACTTAGCACTCTGTGGAACAGCATCCAAAGCTGGCTCTTTCCTATGCTGGAAGACGAACTGGGCGAACTCGACGAGCAGCACCGAGTTTACGAACTCTGCGATCCGCAGATACACATAGACGCCTACCGCTGGCTCGGCAACGGCTGTCCGCCCAGCAGTCGCTTGGCGATGTGCAAGGCTTTCATTGCCAAAGCCGTCTGGGATTTCCCGACCACTCGCGATTTGATGGATGCCGTGCGACATCGCCCGACACCCCGGCGCCTATGCGGCTGGGAAACGCTGGCGAAGGTGCCGTCAGAGTCCACTTTCTCACGGGCCTTTACCGCCTTTGCCGAGGATCAACTGCCTCAACGCATCCAAGAAGCGATGATCCAAGCACGCTATGGCGAACAAGATTGCCGGGCACATCAGCCGCGATGCAACGGCAATTGACGGCCCCTTATTGACCATGCAGGTTTATTCCCTCCTTTGCCAATCCTCCCCAGAAATTTACTTAAATTTTCTCAAACATTCCATAACTTCATTATTGGCAAGAAATTATAGTTTTGTAATTTCCCATTGCCCTTTATGGTCCCTAGCTCTATAGTGAATGGTTCCGTTACAGTTAATCGACTAGTTTTGCCCTGTGGCATGTTGTCTTTCGTACCGTGTTAATTGGAGATAGAATGAACAGCTTCGAAAAAATTCCTGTGTTCGTATATGATGATGATAAAGCAGCTTCCCGAGCCGTGGCCCGGCGTATTGCCCAGCTTATCCGCGAAAAAAGCGTCGCCGGCAAACATGCCGTTCTAGGTTTGGCTACCGGGCATACCCCCGTTAATGTCTATAAAGAATTGATTCGCCTCCATCGCGAAGAAGGTCTTGATTTTACTAAAGTTATAACGTTTAATCTCGACGAATACTGGCCGATTTTACCGGATGCCATCCAGTCTTATTACCGCTGGATGCATGAAAATCTGTTTAATCATATCAATATACCCAAGGCTAACGTACATATCCCTGATGGTACGGTTCCTGGGGATCAAGTATCGGCATTTTGCCTGGCTTATGAGCAGGCCATTAAAGACGCCGGTGGCATCGATTTGCAAGTCTTAGGTGTGGGCCGCAGCGGGCATATCGGTTTTAACGAGCCCGGATCCGGCCGCGATAGCATAACCCGCCAAATCCATCTCGATAATGTTACCCGAAAAGACGCTGCCAGCGATTTCTTCGGCGAGGAAAATGTTCCACTGGAAGCGATTACGATGGGGGTCGGCACCATATTAGCGGCCAAGGAAATCTGTCTGATGGCTTTTGGCGAACACAAAGCCCCGGTGATCAAACGCGCGGTGGAAGGGGACATTTCCTTGACCGTGGCCGCCAGTTTTCTCCAGCAGCACGCCAACGCTCGCATCTTTTTAGATGAAGCGGCAGCGGCCGCCTTGACCCGTTTCGATACCCCTTGGCTGTTGGGCTCGTGCCAATGGGATGACAAACTCAAACGTAAAGCGGTTTTATGGCTCAGTCAAAAAGTCAATAAACCCATTCTCATGCTTACAGGGGAAGATTACGCCGAAAACGGGCTTTATGAACTTCTCCAAGTCAGCGGGGGATATTATCAATTAAATATCGATATCTTCAAGAGTATGATGAAAACCGTCACCGGCAAACCGGGCGGCCATACCGGACCGAAAAAAATCGTTATTTTCAGTCCCCATCCGGATGATGATGTCATCAGTATGGGCGGTACGATAGCCCGTTTGGTCGAACAAGGTCACCAAGTCCATGCGGTCTATATGGTTAGCGGCTGCCTGAGTATCTTCGATCACGAAGTCGCCCGCTATACCGAATTTGTCCGCGAGTTCAATGAAATTTTTGGTCTGATTCACGGTTGCGATACTGTCGAAACTCAAGTGGAAAAATTTCTGCAAACCAAACCCCCTGGGACGGTCGATACTCCTGAAGTGCAACGGATTAAAGGTTTGATTCGCCGCACCGAGGCGGTCGATGCCGCGAAATTCTGCGGCGTACCCGAAAATCAGTGTCACTTCCTCGAACTGCCTTTCTACAATACCGGTAAAGTCCAGAAGATGTCCATTACTCAAGAAGATATCGGTATTGTGCTGGACCTTCTGCGGCGTATTGGACCCGATATTGTTTTTGCCGCGGGCGATATGTCCGATCCTCATGGTACGCATCGTATGTGTCTGGATGCCATACTCAAGGCGTTTGAACAATATGGTGCGACCGGAGTCGAAAAACCCGGATTGTGGCTGTATCGCGGTGCGTGGCAGGAATGGCCCCCGGAGCAGATTGAAATGGCCGTGCCGATGGCCCCGGGAGAAGTGAAACAAAAACGTTTTGCGATCTTTCGTCATCAAAGTCAAAAAGATCGCGCCATGTTTCCCGGACCTTATGACAGCCGGGAGTTCTGGCAACGAGCTGAAGAACGCAACGCCGGCACCGCGAAGATTTATGACAAACTCGGCTTGCCGCAGTATTTTGCCCTGGAAGCGTTTGTACGCTATCCCATAACTCGGGCGGCGCAGTTAGCGGCTCAGTTGGAACGATAAACCGGCAGTGACTGATCAGCGAGCTTAACATCGTGCCGAGCGTGCATGAAAAAATATAAACATAATAAATATGGAGCAGTAAAATGGCCAAAGCATTGATGACGAAAGTAGTGATTATGGCCTGGGGTTTAGGAACCCGGATGCGTAACTCGGAAGATGGGGTCCAGTTGACGGCGGAACAGGCCAAAGTGGCGGAAACAGGCGCCAAGGCCATGATTCCCATCGACCGCCCGTTTTAAGATTATGTTCTCAACGATCTGGCCAACGCCGCCTACGATGCCAAAGAAATCCGCCAGATGTCCGAACGCTTGGGGCATGTCGCCATCACCGACCACAACCCGCGACGCGGTGAAAAACTCGAGTTTTCGCCCGCCGAAGCCGTTCGGTATCGCCAGAGGAGCAGCACCGAACGCGTCAACTCGCACCTGCACGACAACCACGGCGGACGTCACGTCCGGGTCCGCACAGCGCGGGGTCAAAGTAGCCGCTCACCTTTCCTTCGGGCTGTTGGTGATCGCCGCGGAGCAATTGCTCAAGCTGCTGGCCTGACATGACGACGCAAATGTTCTGGGGATGATTCGAGTAAACCGCTGAGGACAAAGCTGGGGGAGGTGTGCGCGTTCCTTGCCATTTTCACCCTTCTGAACTGCCCGCCGAGGGCTATCGCCCGAAATCCTTCACAAATCCGACCCCAAACACCCACCGGTATGAATTTTTACTGCTTACCCTCACGGCCGCAACACCATTGCACTAGGTTTTGCAAGAGGCTCAGAGCCTAAAGATTGGACGGCGGATTTCGAGTAAACCTGCCACATGTTTTTACCTTGGTTTTTGCTTGTCTTCATCCGCTTTACTTAAAAACAATACATCCGGTGATACTATGCCTCCGGAAATAATCATTTTGAATGCTTCTTCAATGGTCAGGTTAGTCTCTTCTACTTCTTCAGACGGCACCAATTCAAAAAAGCCTGTTGTAGGATTTGGGGTAGTTGGTATAAAAACCTTGCAGAAATCCTTTCCATCTGAAGTATTTATCCGGCCTGTCAAAAAACCGATAGCCTTAAAACCGGGCCTGGGAAATTCAACAATAACGACAGATTTGGACACTGTAGCATAAATACCGGGATATTTTAATGAAATCTTAATAACTTGGCCGAGTAATCTCCTGGAAGACCCTGAATAACGAATTTTACAGGAGATAGGATTATGGCTGGACCAGGCGACTATGTATCGGATGTAACGGAAGGCATCACTTGTGTTGAAGATTTGCCCAAAGCTAAAATCAAACGACGTTCACGCTCCTACAGGAAGC
>Ga0209705_10000016_pt1 | contig 80792 bp, 108 predicted proteins | sample PPLLaktember2015_5_FD_187262 | JGI IMG/M metagenome (GOLD analysis project Ga0209705, IMG submission 187262) | Freshwater sediment microbial communities from Prairie Pothole Lake near Jamestown, North Dakota, USA - PPLs Lake P8 Core (1) Depth... | ecosystem: Environmental > Aquatic >... | reverse complement strand
CATATCCTTTTGGGGCTTCCTGATTTTGCCCCCCTGCGGTTCTATGAGCAGGATTCCCTTGTCTCTTGTTATACACAGATTAATAGCATGAGGCCCCCTAACAGGATCTTGATACCATATATCTCCAAAGGCCCATGGGTGCTTCTCATTTTCAGGTATCTTCCCCTTTTTATATTCGTCATATCTGCGCCTTACTATATCAGCATGAAGTAATAAGGCAAAATCATCACAATTTTCTATCTCGTCTATATATTCATATCTTATAACCGGAGAGTTAAAAACTGCCCACTCAAGTTCGTTCTCCAATGGCATGACATAGTCAGTGTCAGCAGGCCATAACCTGCCTGGATTCAGCCAGGGCCATGCCTCAAGGAGCTTATTCAGTACCTTGTTTATAGGCAGAACAACCGAAGTATCCACTACAACAGGTTCTTTCTTCCGTTTATGCCAGTTAAATAGATTCCACATTTACCTGTTCTTCCAGCTATACCTGATATGCTGCACTGTAGTCATACTTTACTCCTGTTTCTTATTCAGTATTAATCAGAAAGGGATCTAAAAACCCCTTAATCAGAGATCGAGATCGAAAAGGACGTACTTTGATATAGGCATTCTGATCAGAAGCATTTTGCTCAGTTAAGGTACTGCTCCCCCCTCCGGAGGCCCCTATTGACAATTCATTATCCAGACACAACTCTACATGAATCACTTTACCAGAACCATTTTCCCAAAAGACCAGGCAGCCTTCATAAGGATGTTCAACCAGTCTGTCCTTAAAGAGCTCCCAGAGGCTGTGAGCAGTCCAGTCTCCCTTACGTGGCAGTGCCCCCACACTCTTTAATATTTCTACAACCATACCCGAACAGTCAAACGACTCTATGGGATCATCCCCACCCCATTTATAGGGCAGACCCCACATCTTCCAGGCTATAGCTACGGCTATCTTTCTTTTCTTTTCCATTTCTACCTGTTTTTAGACTGAGCAATCCTTGACAACGTATCCTGGACCCCCTTCAAAGAACAGGTTCTCTGGTGATCACAGAACAAATCAAAATCTATAAACAGCTCATACCCAAGCTTCTCAGCCTTTTGAAAAATATGGAAATCACAAGTCAGGCTGAGAGTTCCATCCGGGTAGTACAAAAACTCATAGGGTCTCTCAATCTTCTCAAAGATCTCCCTGCGGAACATTACACAGGCGCCCCCCGTAGCATCAACCCGCTCAATTCCCTTGCCATAGTAAACCGTATACTGCTTCTCTTCGTTATACCGCAGAGTTACCGGATATGGAAAGTATTCCCCATTGTCAGCCTTCATTGAGAAGCAGGTGGCTCCTATTATATCTTTCTCTGCACTGACCAATCTATGCAGGGCTTCTGGTGATGGGACGATGTCAGCGTCTATAAACCAAAGATAATCTGCGTTGGTCTCCAGAAATGCCTTAACACACCTGTTTCTTGCAGAGTCCAACGGGAATATGCCCTCCGGCATATAGGGAGTCGGAACTATGTACCTGGTATCATGGGTCCAGTAAATCAGATTGGATACTAACCCTGGCACAATATTTCCCATATTCGGGACTGCTATAAAGATCCTCTTTTTCATGTTTAACATCCTATATTTTCATGTGAAATTCCCTTCACCATCCCCCCTGGACTGCTAAAACTGTCCAAAATAGTTGCGGTAAAGCCATTGTGTTTATAAATCCTGGATCCTGAATCCCAACCTGGGCTTGTTGTAGTATAAGTATTTATACCATCCCAATCTAATCCAAAAACGCTGGCAAGGTTAGGTTCAAAACTGTCCAGAATTGTGGCTGAAAAGCCGTTATGTTTGTAAACCTTATGTACAGAAGCATCTATGCTAAGTAAATTTGGGCTGTCCCAACACAATTCAGTCGGGTAGGTATTTGGGCTGCTGAAGCTGTCAAGTATGGTACTTGAAAAGCCGTCATGCTTGTAAATCTTAGTAGCTCCTTGATCGCTGCTAAGAATGTTTGTCCCATCCCAACTTACACCCATAGGGTTTGTAGTAGGAGTGCTGAAACTGTCCAAAATTGAGGCTGAAAATCCATCATGTTTGTAAATCTTATCTGCCGTATATACATCAGTACTTAAAATATTTGCTCCATCCCAAGATAGCCCATACGGATAACCTTCAGGGGAGCTAAAGCTATCTAATATTGTGGTTGAAAAACCACTATGCTTATAGATTTTATTAACCTGGTCATCTGCACTAAACAGATTTATAGCCATCTTAATTACCTCCTCAACACCCTGTGTACTCAAGTGCTAGCCCATAAGAATAAGTTGACGGGCTGCTGAAACTGTCTAGTATTGTGCTTGAGAAGCCATCGTGCTTGTAAATCTTATCTGTTCCAGAGTCAGTGCTATAAATATTTGTGCCATCCCACGAAATACCATGGAGAACACCCCCCGGACTGCTAAAGCTGTCCAGTATGGTGTTTGAAAAACCATTGTGTTTGTAAATCTTACCAGTTCCGAAATCTGAACTGTAAATATTTGTTCCATCCCAAACCAAACCTTCTGGATAGTGGCCAGGACTGCTGAAGCTGCTGAGGATACTGTTTGAAAAGCCATTATGTTTATACAGCTTCTCCCCCCAGCTTCCAGCACTGTACAGATTGGTCCCATCCCAGGCCAGACCAGTGTAACCCTCAGCGTATGAACAGTTAAAACTGTCAAGTATCGTTGCGCTGAACCCCTGGTGCTTGAATATAGTTCCTTCACCATAATCAGAACTTAAGAGATTGGAGCCTTCCCAAGCCAGACCCCAGGGTTGATATAATGGGGCACTGAAACTGTCTAGAATAGAAGTGGAGAACCCATCGTGCTTATAAATCTTGTGGGAATCTTCATCAGTACTGAACAGATTTACAGCCATCTTAACACCCTATATTTTCATTAGTTAATCCGGTTGGAGTTCCAGAGGGACTGCTAAAACTATCCAAAATAGTACTTGAAATACCACTGTGTTTGTACAGCTTGTCAGTACCTGTATCTGCGCTATATAGGTTCGTTCCATCAAAAGTTAGTCCAGATGGCAAACCCCCCGGACTGCTGAAACTGCCTAATATTGAAACCGAAAAGCCATTGTGCTTGTAAATCTTATCTGAATAGCATGAGTCGCTTATGAGATTCCCACTAGCCCAAGTAATACCCTGGTCTGCCACACCCCCTACTGGATCATTAAAAGAACTTAAAATAGTACTGGAGAAGCCATTATGCTTATAAATATGGCTACTCCCCTGATCGACAGAATAAAGATTGCTGCCATCCCAAGCCAGATCACGTGGGCCTGTCCCAGGACTGCTGAAACTATCCAGTATTGAAGAGGTAAAGCCGTCATGTTTGTAAAGTTTGTCTGTGGTTGCATCAGAACTATACAAATTCGTTCCATCAAAAGTCAGCCCCTGCAAGAGAGTACTAGGGCTACTGAAACTGTCTAATATTGAGGCTGAAAAGCCATCATGTTTGTAGATTTTGTTCGTTGTCCTATCTGCACTAAATATATTTATAGCCATCTTGATTACCTCCAGCTCTTCCACTGAGCGACTGGATTAAAATACTCAGCACCGCAGTGTGTATTATAAGGTACCTCCAAGTGCCCATCAAACCACTTGATTGTAGTCTGGTGGGCTATCCCGGCAAAGCCAAGCTTCCTTAATATTCCTTCAGTCTTGGCCAACACTCTAAATCCTGGAGGCCGGTACAGGAAATTCTCTGGCAGGAAAGGTTTCAGGATATTGGTGGCTGCTTGGATATAAGCCTCCTGATCCTCCCTGAAACCTTCCTGCGGTCTCAGATGATCATAGCCATGTACCCCAACTGTAACCCAGTCTTTGTTGGCTACCCACCAATCGAAGAACTCAGAACTCCTGGATATGTTCTCTATCCCCCGATAGTTGGCAATCACAAAAGCTATCAGTTTTGTCTCAGGATACTGCTCTTTGATCTCAAGCCAGTAATTCCAATACTTGAGATTGGAAGGGCAAACATCATCCGTAGTGAGGACTTTATTTTGCCAGGGCCTCATCTAGAACCTCTTTGAAGGATCTACTCTTCGTTATTCCGGGTTCCTTACTTTCAGGATCAAGGGCCTCTTTCTCCTTCTTACTCAGAGATTCCCCCCTAGCCACCTTTGCACTGATCGCAATAACCTTTGCAGAGTCAGTTATTCTCTCAACCTGCTCAGTCCAGTCATCCCCCAAAGCCAGAGCATCATCATACGGAACCTCCTGAGCAGTGGGGTTCGCCAGGAACTGCACTGCATCGGCATCGTCCACCCCAATTAGAATAGACTCGTCCCGATCCCCTCTGGCCACGACTTTGTCAAAGTTCTTCTTTAAAGAACTCTCGTATACCGGGCCAAACCGGACCTTCCTGGCGTCATACTCTTTCGGGTACACATAGCTTGTTTTCTCTGGTGTACGATTCCTTCCAATGGACATCTTGATTAATTTCATATTATTTCCTCCTTAACAACCTGTTTGTTCTAAAGACAAACCCCATGAAAAAGTACCTGGACCACTAAAACTGTCCAGAATAGTTGTGGAAAAACCATTGTGCTTGTAAATCCTATCTACACCACTATCTGCACTATACAAATCAGTTCCATCCCATGTTATACCACGAGGCTCTTCACCAGGACTGCTGAAGCTATCCAAAACAGTAGCTGAAAAGCCACTGTATTTATAAATCTTATCGGTTGATAGATTTGAACAAAGAGTATTTGTGCCATCCCAAGCAACACCCTGCACACCTATTCCTGAACCCTGGGCAAAACTATCCAATATGGTATTAGAGAAACCATTATGCTTATAGACTTTACCGACCCCATAATCAGTACTGAGGAGATTAGTACCATCCCATTCCAAACCTTGATTATAGTGATCCGATCGTAAAAAACTGTCTATAATAGAAGCTGAAAAGCCATCGTGTTTGTAAATTTTATCCCAATAATCACTGTTACTAAGCATATTAGTACCATCCCAGGCTACATCAACAGCACCATACTTACCAGCACAGCTGTCCAGAATTGAGGCTGAAAAGCCATCGTGTTTATAAATCTTATTTGAGTCTTGACTGAATAGATTTATAGCCATAACTTCCTCCTACGAAAGCAGATCCTCTTCTCTAATTAACGAATGCCGCTGTATCTGGTCAGGATTAAACTGAGCTTCCTCAACCAGTCTCTTCAAACTCAGGACTTTGTCAGAGGGAATCAAGCCAGCCCTATTTGCCAGGTAAGATAATATCTGATCCGGGGTCTTACATTTGAGATATTCTACTGCCGGCACACTGTTCCTAAACTTTGAAAACTTGTAATAATCAGAATCCAGAATCTCCCCATGCATGATATTGTTTGGCACATAATTGATCAGCTTGCCAGCTTCCGCTTCCAACAAAGTAAATGGCTCAATATCATAACCCCTGAAAGTGTGAGTAACCCGGAACTCCTGGTCATCTATCGCTGAAGTAAGAGCCAGATCTGCCACACTGTAAATCCACAATACAGTGTCCGGGATCTCCAGATTATGAGCGATTGTCCGAACAACTGTCTCTGGCTTATCAAGATCCAAGTAAGGAATATGCCTGTTTCTGCAAAAACCGTCATAGCAGTACTCTCTCCTAACAGTCCGCATATATTTAATGGGTATTATCAACAGCTCTTCACACTCAACAGGAGCAAACGATACTGAATCTTCAAAATCCGATGCATAGGGAAAATCCCCACCCACCGGGTGATAGCAAAACTTATTTGGCTTAATTACCCTAGCTACCTCCTGTTTGTCAGCCATAACTTTCCATTCCCGCCATGGATAGTCTTTATAGATAATCGTAACATGCTGCACCCAGGTCTTTTCTTCAAACGCAATTCTTATAATAGGCGTTTCATCACCAAAATACCCAACGTCATACGGCTGCCAGTATTCACTAGGGTCCTTGTTCAGTACATTTTCGATGGGATCTCGGGTTGTAGACAAATTCGCAGAAATACTAGTTCCAGGCACAGTGTTCAGCACATTCTGCTTGTTAAAATTGAAAACCTTTATCTGAACAATAGCCGAAGGCGCAGGGTATTTTTCATCCCTACTCATAATCCTAACCGGGGACCCTTCACTAGCTCTTCGTGTTATATCTGCTGCAGAACAATCGCAGAAATAGACATCCGGCCTGTCAAGCAATTCCACCATCTTCTGCCTGTATAATTCTCTCCGATCAGACTGCTTCACCACGAAATCAGGTGTAATTCCAAAAGCAATCAGATCCTCCAGAAAGTAATTCTGCAGGCTTACACGCTCCCCAGTAAGCTTGATCCCATCCAGTCTGAGAAAGAAGGTCCCCTTATTCTGCTTTGCCCAGATATAGTTATACAGGACATTAACCAAATGTCCGATGTGCAAACGTCCAGAGAGTGAAGGTGCAAATCTTGTGGTTACTTTCAATGCAGGACCTCCACAACCTTCTCAATAAGCTGGGTCATATTCAATCTCTGCGAAGAAGGAACTACAGGCACCTCATAAGAATACCCCAAAGGAAACTGCACCGTAATCCTGGAATTGGAAGGCCAGAAGTTCTTATCCGGTATCACTGTCAGTATCCTGGAATCCAAAGGCAGTATTCTAACACTGACAGCATCCATCATCCCTGCCAGCAACCCCATGTGGAGCCTTCCACTAAGAACTTCTGGCCTTCCAAACATGTGAAGTGCCATCCAATCAAGATCTGAAACATACCTAGCATTCTCCAAACCCAAAGTTACCGCTGAGTAGGTATCCTCCGCAGAGACTGAATAAACGTCCGCCCCTTTTGTTTTAGCATACTCCACCTGGATACGCAAAAACTCATTTAGGTAGCCCTCTGGCAAAGAATTCTTAGACAAAGAATATCTTGGATCTTGAAAAATACAAAGGGGGCTACTTATAAATCCCCTTCTTCGGAGCGTTTGTAGTGCCCACCTGGAGGTATCTTTTGACAGATATGATTGTATACCCAATTTACTAAACACAGCCTGAGCCATTGCGTCTCTGGTTACAACCAAATCAAATCCCCCAAAAAGAGTTGAGATATAGTTTATCGTCTGTGGGAATAGCACCAGCTCACTGTAAACCTGGTCAAAAGAATCAAACTTTACTAGTCTGCTGGAATCAACAGCATATAAGGGAAAACAGGAACCTACACCTAAAGCTATCTTCTTGGCCTGGGGGAACCTTAGTATAGCTTTCAAGAGAACCTGAGCCTTCAAAGAATGCTCAAGACCAAACCATAACCAAGGAGAGCCTGCCAAAACCAAGATGTCCACATCTCCCCAATAAAATTGGCTCATGTAGGTATCCAACTCTTTCTCAGCCCTAAGAGCATCAAACATCAGGAACTCTACATCCGGGTCTACTGTCCTCAGAATCTCTTGGGTACCCCTGTAAGTAAGCAGGTCCCCGATATTATAATTTGAAGTTGGGTGCAGAACTAAGACTCTCACAATTTACTCCTTATTCTGTCATACAGCTGATGTGTAGCTTCCAGCTGCTCTGGTGTCTTAACTGCCCTGTCAAAGTGGTACAAATGAGGGACCATGGCCTTACCTACCAAAGCCTCCGGCCTAAAACCTTCATGTAGCTTCCCAAACCACCGGACTTTCCCATCCACCCTTAACAACTTGGGATTCTGGGAAGGATACGACTCAGGCCACATAACCTGGGTTCTTTCCAGATCAGCATAGTACCTGTGTGGCAATTTCCACCCATCGTAGTTGTTACTCTCCAACAGAGGCCAGATCTCCGGGAAGTCTTCCCCTACCTGCATATCAGAGTCAACATAAAGCGCCCATTCTGTTTCTACAAATTCCAGTGCCTTATTTCTTACCGCAGCAAAGTCATCCACCCAGTCAATGTGCTCTACTCTTATCCTATAGGTTCTTACAATCTCTACAGTATCATCCGTAGACCCGGTATCACACACCAGGACTTCCACCCCATTAAACCCGACAACATTATCCAGACAATATCTTATATAGTTTCCATTGTTCTTTGTAAGGACAACAACAGTCAGCTTACCCTTAGCTCCCGTCTGTCTGTTCCGTTTGTACTGCCCAGGCAGGAACCAGCTGTTAGTGATTCTTTTGACCTCATCTATAATCCCGCAATATTCAAGATAGCTGGCATCAAGGAGCCTGGGGTTATGGTAGTCATACAAACTCAGGGAGCCAAAATCCATATTGTCATGAACAGTCCCCCGCTTCTTTGCAATATCCCAGAACTCTGTCCCTGGATAAGGAGTGGCTACATGGAACCAAAATTTGCCGGTCTTTACTTCCTGGCACCAGCGCATCAGATCGAGTGTCTGGTTCATATCTTCTATGGTCTCTGTGGGAGCGCCAAACATATAACTGCCATTTACGTTGATATGGTTTTCCAGGGCTGTAAGGGTGTTCTGTTTGAGGTTAGCAACACTAGCTCTTTTACTGGCCTTCAGGTACTTCAAGATCCTATCAGACCCAGACTCAAATCCAGTGTTAATATTTGTAACCTTTAACCTCTTCAAGCGTTCCCACAGGTCTGGCGAGAGAGGATCACAGAACCTTGCCTGAATGTGCATATACTTAATTTTATCCAGCAACCCTTCCCGCACCAGGGCATCATACAATTCGTCAAGCCGGGACTCCCCTATGAAAGCGTCATCCCAGATACCCAACCCCTGACCATATTTGAGGGCACTGGCTATTTGCTTGATAAGCTTATCCATACTCAGCTTCCGGTAGCCTTTCTCAAACTCTGTAGAACAGAAAACACACCGGAAGGGGCAGCCTCTGGCTGTCATTGTCCATATTATTTCAGACCTACGCACAAACTTATCATAGTTCAAGCTAGGGAGCTCTGCCTCTGTAAGTTTACCCACACTGCCAACTTTAAATCCCTTAATGTGGGCATTCTCAATCTCCTCAAGAGGTACTCCTTTAATCAGTTGCTCCACAGCCTTCTCAGCGTCTCCCCTAATAACAGCATCAAACACTGTACCCCGCAAAGAGGCCGGCAAAGGAGTTGTGTGGTGGCCCCCAATCACCATAAGACCACCAAATCCCTGGTCCCTGAACTCCCCGGCCAGCTTGGCAACAACATTAAAATCAACAGTACTGCTGTAGAAACCCAGGATGTCCGGCTGAAATGTTCTAACATCCTGCTGCAGCTTGTGCTTAGGCCCATAGGAAACCTGGATATGAGCATCATCATCTATATAGCTAAGGATAGATAACGCTCCCAAATAAGAGGCTCCAAGCCAGTCCGGGACCATGAGCAGGAATTTCTTCATGTAATACCCCCCTCTGCCACAAAAACACCAACTGTTCTAAAGGGGAACTGCCATAAAAAGGGTCCAAGGGTCTTGAGGAGCTCCTCATACTGCCACTCATAAAGATGCTTCTCATAGATGTTCTCTTTGTAATCTGTCTCTGGCTGCCCTAAATGACCGTACCCCCGGAACCAGGGCCTAAAAGGTGCCAAAGGAAGAGACAACCACAAGAACTTGGTCCTCTGCTTAAGCCTTACCCAAGTCTGTATAGCCTCATCTTTATTAAGGTGTTCCAGGACATCGCCAAGAATAATGAGATCGTAAACTGTTTCTGCAAATGCAGCCTTCTGGATATCACAGACATAAATTGTGCCGTACTTTTCCAGAAGGCAGTACCTGTCAACATAGGGAGCAAATATCTCTACGGCCTCAACACATGCCTCCGGCTTGACACTCTTTATTATATCACAGTAAATACCCAACCCAGGCCCCACATCCAGCACTGTACTTATCTGGTCTTTGAAAGTCTGAAACCAGTCCTCAAATAAAAGTTTTCCTTCATTTGCACTGCTGGGCATCACTTCACCTTCTTTATGATAATGTCAAAAGACCAGCGATTGTGAAGAGAATCAAAGCTCAGGAGTTCATACCTCCAACCCATACTGGATATGATTGAAAGCATATCCTCCGGCCAGTAGTCTCTGGTATGTGCCGGGTTGGCATCCGGGTGGCCCACGTGGGGGTAGTGGTCCCCATGGGGAGTCAGAGTAAACAACACTCCCCCAGGTTTAAGTATACGCCAACACTCTTCAAGACCTTCTCTTGGGTCCACCAGATCTTCCAAAATGTGGGAAGCCACCACAAACTCAAACTGCTCATCCTGAAACATGTGCAGGTTCCTGATATCTGCAACAATCTCAGGCTCTGCTCCAGGCCACTTATCCACTTCAGTCAGCCGGCCTCTCCACCATTGTTTATCAGCATTCTTCGGATCTGACTGGTGTAGCGGCCCGCACCCCAGGTCCACCCCCGTCTTAGGGGTCACACCATACTCACCAAGATACTTCTCTAGTAATTCCCGCTCACTCTGTATCATAGCTATCTCATCATAAAGTCTTTCTGGCCTACCTGGCCAGCATCTGTCACCATGTACTTTGGATAGGTGTCAACTAACACCTCGTTCAAGAGTTCCTCCCCGTACATATTATAAAAGATAGCACCAGGAGGGGCTTTTCGTACTAGACTGTATCCCCCAGTAAGCCACACAACATGGACATCTTGGGCACCCTTATTGAACACATGCCACTGTACTTTGTCTGTGATCCACCGCTCCTCAACAGAACGGCTCGGCAAAGCCTTAATCTGCTTCTGGTATATAGAACCCTTTAGCATTCTCATCATGGTCTGCATTACATGGTAGCTTGGCCTCTTTTCCCCACTCTCAGCCACTAACCCCCACCCTTCGTACTGAAGGGCAAACCATATTGAATAATCAATACCCATAGAATTAAACAGGATATTCTGCTCTAACAGAGAAACTGCCTGCCGCTCCGGAGTTTGTATTATATGATAAAATGCTGGATCCCCGGAACAGGGAACTCCAAACTCAGAGACCACTATAGGCTTAGAAACCTCCCACGTAGCAAGGAGTTCATTAACTTTTCCCATCCCAACGAATATGTTTTTGGTTCCCCCATAACCATAAACGTAAAAATTGAGACTAACAAAATCCAAAACATCACCTATCCAGTAACCTAGGCATTCTCGCAGAAAGCCACTTCTGTCATCGTTCCCTAAGAGACCATTAAACGTGGGGGTAATCCAACCACAGCCCCCTATTGTGTTCTCAGGATCTATCTCTTTGCCTGTGTAATAAAAAGCTGACATCAAATCTACAAACTGCTTTGGGCTCCCCCCAAACCTGCACCCAGCCTGATCCGGTCTTGTTTCTGGCTCTCCACCAAAATCCCAGATACTGATAAGCCCGTTGTACTTCTTGAACATATCAGCAAAATGGTTCTTTGGAACCTGAACCGTGTTCTTCGGCAGTACGAGCTTCCCAATCAACTTCGTCCCAGAATCAACTACCTCTTTGCAGACATCAATCGAGGGTTGATATATGTGTAGCGGCAGCTGAACCAGGTCCGGCTTCACTTCCAAAACCAGATTCTTGTACTTGTCCAAACTCCCCGCTAGAGCTACCCCATACTGACTGATCTCCCACTTTTGTATCATCTTTCATCTCCTTACCGTTAGAAAGCAATTTTCTAAGAGAGGACATTACCATCTCAGGTGTTATGCTCTTCATACAAACCATATAATAAGACACATCCCTACAGGCCCCCATCTGCCAATCCCAACAAGGGCAGATCTTGCAGGTATCCTTCAAGAATAAAATCTCCTTGCTGCCGTAATACTTTACCCGGAACCTAGGATCAATAGGGCCAAAAAGCCCAACAAAGGGGATACCCAGAAACCCACAAGCGTGGAGTATTCCTGAATCCACCACTATTGCAGCTGAACACTGAGAAAGAACAGAGAACAACTGCATGATATTAACCCTTCCAGTAAGATTTATAAGACCAGCCCTCTTTTCAAGCTTAACAAACTGATTGTGCAGAAGAACAATGGCATACTCCCTACTCAGGAGGGTCCCAACAACCTCTTCCCAATTAGGCCAAGACCGTATTGGAGCAGTAGCCCAGGGAGCTAAGGCTATAATCCTGTTATTCCCAAACTCCTTCAGCTGGGTTCTTCCCCAATCCCCCCAGGCAGGGTCTACCTTAATCCTGTAATTAGCAACAACATCAGAAGGTCTAAGACCAACACCCATAGCCATAAGATCAAGTCTATGGTAAGCAGCACAGTGGGGCAAGTAATCTACCTTGTCCTGAAGATTAACTATAAAGGAACCAGTAGAACTACCATCCAAACAGACAGAGTCTACCAATTTCAGTTTTGTTATAAGTTTTTTGTACGGTGGGCTGGTTATCAGATGGACTTTACAAAACTTTGGGGGCAGTTTTCTACGCAGACTGTGGGAAACCAGAGCAGCCATCAGGACATCCCCTAAGCCTTTCGTTCTCCTAATATAAACGTCCAGCTTTTTATGACAAGAAAGCTCTGCCAGGGTACCCTCAGCTACCCCATGAATGAATAAAGACTTTCCAGGAGTAGCCGGTGGGGCAGGCTTATGGAAAGTTGGCATCTCCCGAGCCTCCTGCTATCTGCTATTGGCAACCACTTCTACGTAGATATCAACCGCCCCGCTTATTGGTGGGTTTTCAAAGTATATTTTGTCCACTAGAAAGTCATCTTCCTCAGTAAACTCCCAGATATACCCCATGGCAGTTACATCAAAGACAACCATATCCCCAGTTGGGGAGTTAAATCGCATGTTAACCGTAGCCGAGGTCCTGATATGCCCGGACTTCGCTTTCAGGACAGCCCCAATATCAACCAAGTTATCAGCAAATGTTGACCCTACTGCCACAGTAATATTCCAGGAAGCAGGGTTGGCTGGGGCATCCAGTGTCTTCACAAAATCAGAGTGTGCAGCCAGAGAGTATGGGGTGGCTATGGATTCCCCAGGCTGAACCACTTGTTTCTGGCGGTCCACATCTCTGACTTTGTAGGTAACAGAACCATCATTTCTATAGGTTGGCATTATTATAAACCTCCTTGTAGTATTCTATCCACATCCCTATGGGGGTGATAAATCTCAGTTCTTCCTTGAATGACCTACCTTAGAAAGCCTCCCTGAAATGGAGATCAATCTTCTCCGGTAGAATAGCTTAGTTTCCAAATAATGTACACAAACATACTCCCTGGTTTTCAGAACATCCAGCCATAAAGTTTTTATGTACTCCTTCCACTCCCTGTAAAGACATTTGTAATAGAGATCATCTTTTATGGAATCCTCATAAAGACCATCTGGTTCATAAGAGTCAAAACCAAAGCAATTATTTCCATCTGTACTGCAATCGTAAGTGATCATCCATTTCTCCTTAAAATCTACTTTCTGGCGTTAAAGCCATACTAAATTCAGTCTCACTGTCATTAGAATAATCAATGGTCCCTGAGTATATTGCATACAATAAGATCCAAGAACCAAAAATATTTCTCCTGTAACAGCCCTGATTACAGGTTATCGAACGAGTAAAAATAAGCTCCGGGGCTGTGTAAGCAGGTAAACAGCCAAATAAATCAGATAGGATACATATATTCTCTTTTGCAAATGTATCGCTTGGGAGCCACCTACTAGATCCCCAAGTTGTAATTAAAGCATGATCATAATAAGAGTCTACACAGGGTGGGCAAAGATTAACTTTTATCTCATAACCAGATACATTTGGGCAGTAACCAGAGGGTTCTTTAGACACCTCCCGCACATACCGCTGATCACACACTTCTGGGGAGATATACTCTGCGGTGTCACATACAAGCGAACAAGGATCAGACCAATGAGGATCTTTTTCCAACATTCTGCTCTCACTCCTGTACAGGAGATTCAGGTTAGTAAAATCAACTAAGTAAACCACATAAGATTTACTATCAATTATCTCCGTTGTCTTAACACAACTCCCTAGAGGAATATCATGGAGCCTCTCTCGTACAAGGACAGCATTCAAGTCTATATCCGGTGCCCCCAGAGCCACCTTCTGTACCTCTAAAGAGAAATGCCCAGAAACTTCAGTAAACTGTATATTAAAATGGATGATCTCCCCCTCTACCACCCAAAGCACACCACCATCTTCAATCGTAGAACCTGCCGAAGGCCAAACAGGTTCTATATCCCAAGTTACCCCTCCTGACACACAACGACACAAACGAGATATCCCAGAAACAACCACATCTATGAGATCTCCCTCAGCTTTTACTGTACCTGCAGCCCATCCAGGAGTCCCTACAGGCACTTCAAAATAATGAGTAAAATATTTACTAAGGGCACCATTGTTCAGGAAGATCTGCTCTTCCCCAGTCCCAGACCCTTCCATAAATGGGCCACAAAGCCCCCCAGGTTCTACAATGTTAGACTCACTATCCTCTCCAAGGCTTACTGTAATCTCCTCTCCCCCAAGAGCAGGTGTAAACCCATTGAAAGTCAATCTGAGATAATACTCACAGGCTCTCGGAAGCAAATCCTCAAAACCAACAATATAGTACCTACTGCTACCCACCTCACTGGCCTTTGCCAACAAAACCCTATCCCCCTCATGGAACGCAGAGGCACCCCCTTCTGTATTGCCTGGGGAACAGTGATAGAAAAAGGGGACCCTCTCCATCCAGGTCTCTAAATCATATACCCCAGTATCCCTCCAAAGAACCCCACCATCTATTATAACCCCACCATCTGTAACCCAGTGAGGCTCGGTATCCCCTGTCATACCCGCCACAATACAAACATACTCATGGTTATTATCCGCACTGGGGCCTACTTTGTTTCCAACAACCTTAGTAGTATAGACTTCCCAAGGGGTTGTTTCGTAAGGCTGATCTTTATCAATACGGACATTAGCTGTGATTGGGTCAGATGAATTCATCTCTTTGATCTCCCCAACCAAGATGTCCTGATCATAGGTTTGTGCTATCCTAACCTGGTTCTTTCTCAAGCTATCCACCCATACTCATCACATGCCAAGGCATGATAACCACATCACCCCCAGGCTCACTCTTCTTTGTGTAACTACACACAATATCTACAACCTCATCCCTTTCACCACTTGGAGCTATAGTCCAGCAAAGGGGGACTACCCACTCCCCAGTAGCTAAGTTAATCTGGCCAGAAGTACAATCCCCACTACAAACCCCACTAGGGTCAACCACAACAGTCATCTCAGTTGTGAGCCAAGCAGGAAATATCCCCATAACTGGCCCTGGCAGAAGGGTGTCATAGCTTGTCTTAATTGTAATCGGAGAGTTAGGGTCTATCGGAGCCCTGGAAAGATTAGACAGATTGGGGTAACAGGTACCATCAGACTCTCCCAGTTTCTCTAATGCTACTGTTTCTGCTGGAGTATCCTCACCAACACCTAAACATGAGTCAGAAAAGGGTTCTCCATACCTCTTTCCCAGTTTCTTGAGGAAGACGTGGGTGCCTATTGCATACCCAGCAAAGTCGGTAGCAGTAACCTCTATAGTCTCTCCTTCTGCTTGAACTTTATATTTTAAAGACAAATCCCCATAAACACCACATACAGGGTATGTCTTGTCCCCCTCTTCCAATCCTGCCCAACCCAGAGAGTCTGTGTAGTAGTCAAGCAATTTTCCCCCAGTCCAGGTTGGGGTTGCAAAGAATGTCATACCCACAGTCCAAAATTTCCCAGATGTGTGGTAACTATACTCTCTAAAAAAGCAACAATCCCCATCCGAGACATCACACATTTTAACCGGGCATGTTGGTTTAGATATCTCCATACCCCCACTCCCACCAACTACAATTAAAGCAAACAGTGCTTCTCCCGGCAAAGGCAGATCCTTTCTATGGACCTTCCACTGAAGCTCCCCCGTCTTACGCAGCTGCCCGGACTCTTCAGATCTTTCCCAAACCTCCTCCCCAACATAAGCATCAAAACCTAAACTACCCAACAAGTACGCCCTCTTTGGCAATGCTCCAGAAGGAAAGCACTCAGAGCAAGCTCTTTTAATAACCCACCCATCAGGGACACGACACTTAAAAATCCAGTACTCAGTAGTCTTAGTTGACGGCCCAAATGCTGTGTATTCAAGAGTGACTTCCTGTTCCCATCTTATAGTCTCCAACTCAGCACTTTCAAATGGATCACAGTCACCTGGAGAAAGTGGCACCTCCCAAAAATCACCAACCCTGGGCTCATTTGTAGTAGACTGCAATGGAATTGTATATACAGGAACAGATAATATTTCATCTTCAGAAGGCCGGTCTTCCAGTGCGCACTTGGCTGCCAACTCACACAACTCAAGACTTCTTTCAAGGTATTCTACTTTTTCAGTATCCCCCAAAGCCTCATACATTTCTATAAGTGCTTGAATAAATGAACAAAAATCAGAGATAGTATCCTGACTCCCCCTTTCAGCCGAGGGCAAAGAATCGTGAGTTTTCTCTATTGCTTTCCCTTTCGGCTCTCGTGGACAAAGATTTATTGTGTATTCACTCATCCCACTACTATAGAATCATTTTCCAGTAAATCCGCATCACTCGGCGTGTACCCAGGAGCAGTAACCCTTATAGTATGAACTCCTTTTGCCAGCAGCCCAACATTAATTCTCCCATCCTCACCAGAAACAGAGTTAATCAAGTTTCCATCCACAACTACCTGGGCTCCTTCAACTTTATAGTTACTGTCACAAGCATCAACTATAACCAAAATAACATCTTCAAAAACTGCATCTGCTACCTCCAGCTCATAAAAGGCACATGCCTCTTTCCCTACTTCCTCACAATTTCTACAAACCAGGATAGATTGACGCCCTGACTTTACCGGGGAAAAGGCAAGTGAGGCATAAGAATATCCATAAGTAACCTCAAGCACACCATAAACAGCTATAGACAATGTAACTGTGTCACTCCCCTTTTTTGCAATAACCGAGGGCAGTATTTTGCTATGAGGAAACTCAGCATCCAAAGCAGAACCTATCCACTTATACGAAAAAGACCCAGACAAGAGGTATGTAAGATTGGCCTCCGTTTCCCCATCAAAGGTAAGCTCCTCTGTGTGTGTCCCTACTTTGTTTGGAGATAAAATAGAAAAAGTGCCCCCAAGAGTAGAGTAAAAAAGATAGCTGTCAGTAGGGTAGACTTTAAAAAATATCTGCTCTCCCAATTCAAACTCAGAGCTGCCACCATTTAACACATCGTCCAGCTCCATGGAGATTTCACAGCTCTGCTCTGCCTGCTCTGCCTCCTCACATGACGCCTTAAAAGTTACTGAGAGAGATTCACTAGACATTGCCGGACACCAGAACCAGTACAGGATATTCCTCTACACCCTTGTCTGACAGAATCAAAGAGTACACATCATACTGAGTTGTGTAACTGACAGCTGCTACAGCCACTCCTGTTTTGGCTGCTCTGATTGAGGTGTCCCCAGTTTTCAATATTGTACCAAGAGACCGACCAAACCATGAATAGCTCGTAATCGACTTAATAAATTTACTCAGGCTCCCAATGTTTTCATTGGCAAAAGAGACATTCTCTGTCAGACTCTCTATAGAATTTACAGACTCTAAAAAGATCGTACCATCAGATGACCCAACAGTTATAGTTAAATTAGGGGAATGGTAAATTCGGAAGTAGACTTTCTCCCCATACAAAAAACAGGACCTGTCTCCATTAAGCTCATCATCCAATTCCACTGACAAGTAACCGTCAGCCGATTCACAACTAGTCTTAAATTCTACAAGTATACTGCTTTCAATAGTCATCCCGATATTCTTACCCTCACTACTGATGGATTAGAAAACATGCTGGAATCCAGAACCACCCACCCTTCAGAAGATTTACCCACAGTTACTCTCTGCTTTGGAAGGAGTTCTTTTGAAGAAGAAGCCAAAAGCATCATGTTCCCTGTAGCTATCTGCCACTTCCCATTTTTCTTTGCCTTATACACCCTCCCAGGCTTGATTGTCTGGGGCTTCACAAGCAACACAGATAAATTATTTAGATTATGTCCCATACCTACCTCTCAAACTGGATAGCCTGAATATTAGAGCAAACCTTAAGAACACCAGAGACCCTGGACGCCTCTATACTATGGCTGTCCACAAGAGCATTGCCAAACACATTAGATTCCTCACTAATTATAGACACAACCTCCCCATCCATGGCTGTACTACAGGGCACATAGATACTCCGGATCAGCTTCGTGTAAGCATTATCATCAAGCCAGGCAGTACCAGCCTCTATTGCTGCCTCAATAGAGGTAAGAATTGGCCTGTCCAAACTCTCAGCTTCCAAATCTCCATCATCCCAGTACACAAGGGCAACAATTCCACCACTCTCGCTTGGGACACAGACAATCAGAATAGACCCTTCACTACTTCGGGTTATTTTCCAGACATCATAACTAGTTGTATATCGAACCTCCCCCAAAGCAGCCACAGTATCATCCATCAGGGTTATCTCATTCTGCCTGCTTACATAATCAAACCCCGAAGGGGATATCCCATCCCAGGCTATACTTTCCAAATCTGTTATAGGATACCGAACAGACCCCTTACCCCCAACGAAAGATACAACCTCTGTCTGTTTGATAGCTTCCTTATACAAGTACACCGGGGTTCCCATAGAAGATACCAAAGTATAACCAACCCCACCTAAAGCGGGGTACACCTTAATCCTGGCATCCTGCCCCACAACCGTACAGCTATCTGCCTCCAAATTTATGGAATAATTACTTAAATCAGAGTAACCATATACTGTAACAGCATTCTCCCCAGTCCCTAAAATTCTGGAAACACTTAAGGATATAAGGTTGGAATTCCTGTCAAAGGTATCAACAGCAGCAACGTAGGGCAGATCCACAGGTCTGACAGTATATCTTTTTTCAACATGTAAACCAGTACCATCCGGGTAGGTCCTAATTACCGCACCAACAGCACTTGCCAACTCCTGCAGATTCTGAACAGGAGTACCCGTTACTGTCCAGCCTTCAGGGACCATCCAATCAACTACATTCCAGGTTATCGCCAACTCTGGAACCAGATTTGCTGCAACAACAGAGGCAAGGGTATCTGTTTCCAAAACATAACTACTTTTGATTTTAAAAGGAGTGTCACACTTAGCCGCAGCTATAGACCTTCCCCAAACAGAAAAGCTCCGCTCATAATTAGAAACTTCCTCTACCAAAAAGAACCAGGCAGTTCCTTTATAAATAACCTCAATGTATGAAGTCTCACTCCCCACAAGACCCTGCAAATCCAAATAAAAAGCTGAGTCAATACTGTTTATAGACAGAGTATCAAATAATGTCTCTCTACCCATTATTAAAGATAGGGATTGAATTTTATTGGTAACGGGAACTCCATTCAAATACACTTCTATGGAGCAGTCCGGATACAAAGCTGGCTGATCCTCCATAGAACCAAGAACAGAGAAAATCGTCTGGATGTCATTCTGCAAAGCCAACTCACCAATCAAAGAGTTCCTTACTGTAAGACTATCACTCAAAGAGGCTATAAGCGCCTGAGTTTTACTCAAAGAATCAGAAAGATCCAGTAAAGGCCACTGACTAAGAAAATCAGATTGAATTGAAGAAAGGAGATCCCGTTTAAAACTGAAGGGATCTCCGGCAGACAGTGAGTTTAAGAGTTTTTGACTACTATTCAGATAGTCTGATAACGTGTTAATAAAAGATTTGACTTCTATCTCTGCCAGTGGGACAACTGTGAAGTGCTCCAAGGAGTCCCCCATGGGATTGAACAAACTGAAAGCATCATTTACTCCGAGAGCAGATAGAAAACTTACTCTAGATAAGATAGCCTCTACCGGAGGAACCCCTAAGCCATACTCCTCTGTTATATTCACATAGGTAGATGAGTAACCCCCAAAACTCAGGGCCTCCGTCATAATCCCGCAACCACCAAGGGATAACCTAGCTGTACTCAAGTCTCCCCCAGCTGTCCAGGTAGTTCCGTCATACTCCTCAGTTGAAACCAGAAGGCTTGAGTTATACCCACCAAAACACAGGCCCGCTGCCTGCAAACCGCAACTCGCTCTGGAGTATCCTCCAGTCAGCAAATCCGATACAGTAGCCCAACTTGTACCGTCATACTCCTCCGTCCGCTTCATATAGGAGTACCCACCTATACACAGGCCCGCTGTCTGCAAACCACAACCTGACAGAGAATGCCTGGCTACTGATATATTCCCCCCAGAAGACCAGACTGTACCATCATACTCTATGGAAGTATTCGTTGTTGAGTAGCCGTAATAACCACCAAACCCCAACCCAGCTGTCTGAGTACCGCAGCTTCCATGTTTTGATCTGGCTGCTGGCAGGACTCCCCCCAAAGACCAAGCAGTTCCGTCATACTCCTCAGTAATATCAGTCTTACCCGCACTGACATAACCACCAAAACAGAGACCTGCTATCTGGGTACCGCAGCCACCAGGGTACTCTGTAGCCGTTAATAAATCCCCTCCGGAAGCCCAAGATGTCCCATCATACTCCTCAGTAACAGTTAAATAGGTAGTAGAGTAGCCCCCAAAGCTGAGGCCGGCAGTAAGCAACCCACAACCAGCCACACCCTGACGGGCAGTAATAAGATTACCTCCTGCAGACCAGATCCCTGGCATAGCTAAATCTTATACTCTGCTTTAATTTGTTTTTGAACACTGGGATCCAACCCCTTTAAAACAGCATCAACCAAACCTTTTTCAATACATACAAGCATCCCTGTCCGGAGCTGTCCAAAAAGATTCTGCCGTTCAGAGGGGCTTCCCCCACTCCCCATAACTATAGCCTGGTTAATCCAACGCCTCGTGTACCCGAGCAACTGAGAGTTATCAACATCTTCCAGATCCTCCTGGCTCATCCTACTGGCCTCTCGCTCTTTGATCTCTGACCAGTTTTTCAGTTCCCGGACCCGAGCTTTAGCCACTCTCTCCTGCTGTGCCCTGATAAAGTTTCGCTTATCCCACTCTACCTGTAGCAATTCTTTTTGAAGAGCATCTCCAAGGCTTTCCACATCCCTCTTGATCATCTTCATTTCAATCAAGTTCTTACGATACTCAAATGAGAGCATCATAAGTTCTGAAAACATCACATTCTGCTCTCGCATCGCCTGCCAATACTTAATTGCGGGGGTGGGAAATTTGATCTCATTAAGCACAGAGACTTCCATCTCTGTCCTAGTCCTAAAGAGCTGAGTTTTATTAGCAGTTTCCAGTAACTCCTCAGCCATACCCTGAAGGACCTGTTGATCTTCTTTAGAAAGCACAACCAGGTTTTCTTCTGGAAACAGAGTTGGGATACTTGAATCCTTACTCCTACTTACAAAGTCAACCACTTTCATAGGTTTCTCCTATTCACAGTAGAGTCCCAAAACCAACAAGTTAAAAGGCTCTGCCGCAGTAAGAGCTGGAACTATTTCTTTTAACCAAACCCCCACCGCAGAAGCTACAGTCTTAAATGTTACTGTATCCCCTAATACCCAAGACCCACTCCAACCGTCTTTATCTAAAGTAAAATAGGGCAGCCCAGTATTCGGGTTAATAGGGGCAAAGTCTGATGTCACTATCCCACTTCCAAGACTCCCTTCAGCAACCCCGGCACAGCCAAAATGCGTTGCGTCCGTAAAGGTGATAGTAAATGAGTCCGTAACAGTCCCAAGATTGCTCAGCACCAAAGGATAAGTTGATTCATCATACGTTCCGGCTGATGAGATCTCCACCCAATCTAAAAAGACAGGCTCGATATCCCCAAGCTCCAGACATATTCCCACATAGGTCTCCGCAGCCAAGTAGTTATTTGCCAGCATATCATCCAAAGCAATGGTAACTACACTGCCTGACCAGGTATGTGCCCTCTCGTGGTACGTAACTAAGATGTCCTGTGCATTCTTCGGAGCAGATGTCCAGGTAATATCTACAGTCCAGACTCCAGTTTCCATATTCAGGGTCCCAGCAGAGCAATCCCCTGAGCAGGTACCATCAGCAGCTACATTCACAGTCATAGCCACATCCGCTCCATCAAGCGTAGTCACAACAGGGAGCTTGTCTGAGTCCAGACAAATTGGCACGTTGGCCAGGGTTGTCAGTGGTGGGGCTGTATCAACCCCGTCACCAGTGCCTATGTCCTCAGCGGTATACACCGGATCAGCGATACGAAGCCACTCTTCCGTGTCCGTAGGCTGGATAGTCATTACCTTTGAACCACCCAGGTACAAGCCATTCGGATAGATAACATCATCCGTATGAGCTATCGGCATCCACTTGGAAAGGGGGACACTGTACTCTACAGAATCCCCTATCCGGGCAGTGGTATCCACCGTCCCAGACTCATACTTATTCGCAATATGGATTAATCCACCATTCAAAATATCAACATCTGTGTTCTCCATGGCAATCGCCACAGTCACACCCCCCGCAGACACCCCTGCATTAAGTGGCCCGCAAGAGGCCCACTTATAGGTACTATCAAGGTCATTCTGGGTGTCCTCTTTTGTACCTAAAGCGGCCAGAATACGGTCTCCTGCATTGGTAGGGAACTCCAGGTATACCAAAGCAGAGTAGGCAATCTCATCAGCAGAGTTTTCATTACAAATAAACTGCTTCCGGTATCTAGTAACCCCCGCAGTCCGTTCTGACTTAGTCACTCTGGGAAACAAATTATGCTTCACCCCAGACAGTATTTGCACATAGCCAACTCTTCCACCATTGGCCACAGTATCAGTCACCACAACTGACTTTCTAAATTTTATATCATCTGCTGAAACGCTCATGGCTCATCTCCTTATGGTAAAACAAAAAGTTTTATCTTCCCAAAGAAATAGGAATGGGAATCATCAGTCCGCTCCTTTCTTGGGATTATAGGTTCTATATCCAAAACCGGGGGATCCTCACTTCTAAACCTGACTGTGAAAGTCTCAGTCCGGTAAACCAAAGTGTAGGTAGCCTTAGCTACAGAAGCAAGGGCTTTAATCTGCATCAAAACAGAATAGGAAATCCACCCCATACTAGCTGTACAAACAAGGTCAAAGACCTCCCCTCCTTGGATATTATTCTCCCAGATAATCAGGCTGCTCCCTAGCGACCGCTCTACCTCAGCAACTACTCCAGTCCAACCATGAGCAGGTACTATGTACATATCATTAGGGAGAGTTATTCCTCCTAAAGTAATCATGCCGGCAATCCTCTAACAAGCTCCTGCCTTCTCAACTCCGACTGGAACCTGTCCAGTACACTCTTGGTTGTTCTTCCAGAAAGAACTGCGCTACCAATATTCAGAACAAATTCATACCTACCAAGCGTTTCCCCTTCTTTACTCGCAACAGCCGGCTGAGCTGGGACTCTGGTGAGTTTGTCTGCAAGATTGATTATAGAACTGACCATTTTACGCAGGCTCTTAGTATCAACAGGCTGCTCCAGTAAAAGATTACTACCACCAACCACGCCACCAGCCTCAAACTTGGCGAGCTTACTGAGTTTTAATAAACCAGCATTCAAGGCTGACAAGAATGGAACCCCAAATTTACTTACACTGTCCTTTTTAACAACAAACTCTCCCGGAGTAAGCATAGCCGGGACAGTATCCCCGGTGCCAGTACCCGGCACTGTCCCCCCAGATGCTCTGGTGATCACACCTCCCTTAGCTTTATTCAGGGTGTCCGGCCTGTTAACCTCATCATAATAAACAGTTATGGTCATACTCCGATCACGGACTATCTCATCCAGGTTTTTTCCAATTTCAACAAACCTGGTGTTGAGCATATCGGCAACAAGCTTCCATTGATCTGCCCTCTCCTGAGCAACCTCTATCTCTTTCTTCTTTGCAATCTCTGCCAGATCACCTGCTTTCTCTTGAGCAGCTATAATCTGATCCTCAACAGCCTTTATTGCATCCTCGGCAGCTTTAGGGGTAACTGGAAGCTTGATCTTCTCCTTGTTTATTGCATCAATTTTTTCTTTCCACTCATCATAAAGTTTCTTTGCTTCCTTCTTGTGCCCTTCCCCCCAAAGCTTGTCTGCCTTAAGCTTCAGGTCATAGGCTTCCTTAAGTGCGTCAACTTCTTTTTTATGAGCCTGAGCAGCTGCCACCCCCAAATCAGCCATGGCTTCCTGATATTCCTGGTACAGTTTTATAGCTTTATCAACATTTGCGGCCACCTCAGTAGCCATAAGTTCATCTGCCTGGGTTTTCTTTTTACAAGCCTCTGCATAATCACTGGCAGCCTTCTGAGCCTCAGTCATACCTGCCTGGGCAACTTTAAGAAGCAAGTTCTTTGTCTTCTCAGTTGTTGCCTCCAACTGCTCAGCTGTTTTTCTACGGATATCCTGAATATCCTGCTCAAGTTTTATAACAGCAAGAGCGTACTCCCGAGTATGCTCAACAGCCGTATCATACTTATCCTTGAGGTAATCAGACCACTCTGTCAGGAGCTCATACCTGGCTTCCACCGATTCTTTACTGATCTCGACAAGCTTTTCATTTAACTCTGCTTCTGCCTCTCCCCGCTTTTCATCATCCTCCTTGTACAGCTCCAGGGCTCTATCTAAAGAATCCTCAGCAATCTGGACCCTCCGCTTGTGGTACACATCCTCATCAATCAATCTTTTGGAGAAAGATTCTTCCGCAATGGCTGCTATCTCATTATAGCGGGCCTGCTCCAGGGAGACCAAAGCACCCCCCAATTCAGCTATCTCTCTAAGACGGCCACCTTCCAGGTTTACAAGAGTCTCCCCGGTAGCTCTCTTGTGTTCCAACTGAGCCTCTGTCTTTGCTATCTCAAAATCATAATAGCTGTTTACATCAGCCGTTCTCCGATCAATACTCTCCTTATAACTGTCTGCCTCCCTCTTATAAGCAGCCTCAGCCCTAGAAAGTCTCTCATCCATCATTCCATTCAAAAGTGCGTTAGCCTCTGCAAATATTGCCACCTTCCGGTTAGCTGTGGTTTTCTCCAGGTCAGCTATACTATCCTGCATTTTTTCAGCAGACATCCCGGAATTCAGAATAAGCTGCTTTTCCTTCTCATACCCCATTTCTAAGATAGTAAGTTTCTTCTTAGCCTTTTCTGCAACAATATCAGCAATCCGATCATATACTTTACCTGAAAGGTCAGGCAGCCTTTTGGCTCTTTCTATCTCTTCATCATAGGCTTCACTGACTATCTTTAACCGATCTGAATGGGCTTCCCGAACAGCAATTATCTCTTTATTAAGGAGGGCCTCCTTGGTGTGTGTCAGTTTGTAAAACAAATCCAAAGCCTTCTTCACACCCTTTTTCTCCTGCTCTGTGTACCCATCCCGAGCAGCCAGGAGTTCCAGGTACATCTTAAGGTGTTCCTCGGTAATCAAAGCAGTAGCATCTGTTACTAGATGTTCAATTCCCTCATAAGAAGCCCCAGCCTGAACCATTTGGGCAGCCCACACTTTCTGGGTCATATCACCAAATTTCATCAGGCCAGTCGCCATCTTCCCATGGGCTTTTGTGTGCTCATCTGCCAGTTTGTTATACCCTTCCGTCCTATCTTCAAGAGCAGCTGCCAACTCTTTCTGGCGAGATATCATAGTCAACAAGGGAGCATCAAGACTCTTAGCCCAATCTACAGTTGTTTCATAAACACCCTTCTCACTCTCAGAAAGACCCTCCTGTGCCAGCTTAGCTTCATTTACCAGCTTAATCTGTTCCTTAAGAGCCGCTTCAGTATCCTCATACACCTGAACAGCTTCTAACAGCTGAGTAACCATTGCAGAGTTGTCAAAAGCACCAAGAGCATCTTCCCACTCATCCAACCGATCCTTATTTTCTGAGATAACCTCTTCCTGATTTTTAATTATCCCAGTAGACTTATCTACTTCAAGATTAAGATCCCCCATCGTTGCCTGAAGTTCTAAAAGAGCATCTGATCGCCTTCTTTCACTAACTGTCTCATCCCGGATAAGGGTCACTAAGTTTCTAAGCTTTTCCAGCCTTTTACGCTCTTCCGCCCTAACTGCTTCAGCAGCCTTCACCCAATCAGTACTTACCTCAACATTTTTCTCAGCAGATCCAAACAGCAATTTGTAAAGCCCATACAGTATACCAGCAGCTATTGCTATTAAAACAAACCGCTTGCTCAGGGCTGCCAGAGCCAATTCCCAAGCTCCCGTTGCTGTGGTAACACAGCCTATATTCACAGCAAGAGCCATAACAGATGCAGCCATAGCCTCTATTTTCAAAAGCCCCCAGACAGCTTTCACAGCATATAGAGCAGCTACCCAAGCACCTATAGACAGGACTGCCTCACCAACCCCAGAACCTACAAAACGGATCAGCTGATCCAAAACCCACTGCAGACTATTCCCAAGCACCCTAAGTGCCCCAGTAACCCCAGCCTTTCCGAGAGCAAGAGCCAAATCCGTGGCCTTATCCATAGCCTGCTTGTAAATAAGGCCAAGACCTTCCAACTGCTTTGCCTGCATTTCCAAAGCAGATCCAGTTCTCTTTGTTGCTGAAAGCAGAGCATCGAAACCAGCTACACCCTTTGACGAAAGGGCTGCAACCACAGAAGCGGATCTCAGTGCAAACATCTTAAAAGCTGCTTCCGCATCAGGGACAACAATAGACAGCCTTCTGATAATATCCCGCATGGAATTCGTTTGGGTATTGAAATCTTCCGTAGTATAGCCAGCCGCTTCCAAAGCCGCCTTAAAAGCCTCAGTAGGCTGAATCAACTGTTGGATAGTCCTGCGGAGACCAGTTCCCATCGTGCTTGCCCGGATACCAGCATTGGCCAACAGCATGGTCATAGCTGTCGTTTCCTCTATTTCTATACCTGCCTCAGCAGCAATCGGGCCAATATAGTTGAAGGCTATCCTTAATTTATCAATCGTCAGTTTTGATCTGTTCACTGCGTTGGCAAAGATATCAGTTACCCGAGTAGCTTCAGAGGTTTCCAGATCAAAGGCCCTTATGGCAGTCGTGATAAGATCCACCACAAGATCTATATTAGTTAGGGTCCCTGCAGCCAAAGCAGCCACAGAATCTATAGACCCCAAAGCCTCTGTTGCAGTAAAGCCAGCCTGACCCAGGGTCCTCATAGCTGCAGCCACTTCGATTGCAGAGAACTTTGTTGTCCGACCAACCTCCCGGATCTTGTCATTCATCAAAGCGACTTCCCTGTCTGTAGACTGGGTAATGGCCTGAAGATCATACAGAGCCTGGTTATATTTAACCACAGCTGAAATGGCAAAACCAAAGGTAGCAACTACTGCTGATATGATGGTGGCCGCAGCAGCATACGCAGCAAAACTCTTCATGTGGGACACTAAAGAAGACATAGCCCTGCTAAGGAGGGAAGCCTTAACAGTTGTCTGACCCATCCCAGCACGCATCTGGTTGAGCAGTTTATCAGCTGTGGCTACTGGCATGTGGCCTGCTGCCACTTTCTGGGAGAGGTAGGACACCTCCTTACTTAACATGGGATACTTTCTGGCCAGACCCTCCAGACTTTTGGTAGTGCCCTCAATCGCTGCTATGTTCTTTAATTTTATCCTACCTAAAGCATCAATTTCCCCAGCCAGACTCTTGTTGGTTTTTCTCAACTCATCAGAGGCTTTAGAAACTCGACCAATCTGACCAGCAGCCGTGGAATGTTTTTTAGTCAAGGCATCCAGATGTTGGCTTACTTCCGCATAAGACGCCCCCTGGGCCTGCATTCGTTTGGTTATCTCTTGTATACTACTAATCCGGGCACCAGTAGCCTTAGCTAAAGCTGCCTCTTTCTTTACAACATCACCCTGCTCCTTAACTGTGGCTTTATAAGCTGCAGTTTGTTTGTTAATCTCTGTGACAGCTCCAGAAATAGACTTTGTTCTCCCATACATAGCATTGGTTTCTGCCTGTATGGTTGATAAGGACTTACCGGAAACAGCAGCCAGTTTTTCCTCAGCCTTGTTCAAAACAGCCATGGACTTTGTGTGCTGGTCCAACTCTACCCTAGCAGCTTTGTTATAATTGGCAGCATTGAGGAGTTCCCCATTGCTTACTTTTATTCTTTTCCCTAATTCCCTGGCAGACAAGCCAAGATGCTGGTAAGAGTCATACATCTTCTGGGCCTGCTGGGTAGTAATAGTGCCGGCCCGATGCAGAGAGGTAACATGCTCTCTCCAAGTATTATCTACTTTGGTGAGGGTAGCTACCTGACTTTTAAAAGCTGCTCCCTGAGTCCCAACAGCTCCAGATATTTTCTCGATCTCTGACCGGAAAGCAGGGCTTCTCCCAAGGGCCTTCTCCATAGCCTTGTCATAGTCAGTAAGACCTGATCTGGTGCTCTTGAGCCCTTGTGCGAGGTTCCGGTTTGTCCGGTCAAAAAGCTCCTGACCAGTCACATGGGCAGAAACAGCCATACCAGAGGCTACCATGGCTGCCTTCTGTTTATTAATTTCTGTTAGGGAGGCCCTTAGAGCAGGCACCCAGGCTTTCTGGGCATTAGCTGAGTAGGTGTACTTCTGGCCGAGCATACCTACAGCTTTAGATAAACCTTGAATTTCCCCACCACCAAACTTCCACTCAGCAGCCAGCTGTTCTGTTATCAGTTTCTGCTTCTCGGAAGCCTTGGTCAGTGAACCTACAGTCTGAGCAGCTAGGGTGGCATTGGTGGCCAAGCTCTTAACCCCACCAGAAGCCTTAACAGCTCCCTGGGCAACCCTCCCCATGGCCATGGACATGTGCCCAAGGGCATTAGCTGTTGCTGTGTCTCCCATCTTTGCAAGTTCTACAGCTGTTTCCCTGAACTCCTGCTGGAGTTTGTTCAACATGCGTATAGAACCTGCTGAGACGATAGCAGTTATGGTTCCCTTTACATCAAAGTTTGTACTCATAATAGCTAGATAGCCTGCTTAGCCCAGATCTTGTGCTTACCCAGCATTTTCTGGGTCAGCTCTTCCCGCTCTTCCGGGGACATGTGCTCATATTCTTTAGGATCACCAAACATTGGAACCCTCTTATCCTCATTTTTTACACTGTCAGAACCACCAAGCTTAACTCCATGAAGGGCAGCATCAATACGAAGCCTACCCTCATCTTCTTCAAGTTTATACTCATATAAAGCTACTGCCTGTTTGAGTGTTAGCCCCCCCTCAAGAAAAGTTTTAGAATAAAAATCCTCTAACCGATATCCTCCGTACCACCGGCAGACTGCAGCGATGACCTCCTCTGTACTGACCCCCGACCTCCCTGATTCTGTGCCCTCTTCCAGAGGGCTATCAAGTTTTTTGAGGGGCTTTCATAGTTAACTTCGTAGATGATATCAGCAATCTCTGACAACTGCAGATTGGTAATAGCTTCCAAAGAAGCCTCCTCCTCCGGGGGCAAAACCAACTTTAGAATGGCAGCCAGGTTTTCTTTAATAATGTCAACCACAATCTTTATGCCTTCAAAATTGGAGAGCTGCCCAGACACCTTCTTGACATCAAGAACACTGTCAGGGTTCTCTGGAAGGAATTCCCCAGCATTTCCCAGGGTAGATAAATTTGTTATGATACTTGTGAAAGCTTCTGAAAGCAGATCAGACATCTTCATCTGATCAGCAAGTGAGAGGGGGTAAATAGTTATTGGCCTGAGTTCCCGAACACCAATAAGAGTTTCCCTGGTTTGAGGGTTTAACTTTAAAACAGTTCTTGTTACCATGGTAAATTCTCCTTAGAGATTATATTATTAGAAGCAAGGTCTTTACATTGCTTCGAGGTACTCCTTAAAAGGATTGAGAAACTAAATTTTAATTTATCTACAGCTCTTCTTCGATAATATCCTCCGGGGTCTCCAATAATCCAGGCAGCTCCTGTTGCACCAGAGTCCCTGGGCTACCTACAGCTATTACTCGACACACCGCCCGGCAGGACATTCCATAATAGGCAGCTATCTCCCTAATAGGAACTTGGTCAGCTGCCTGAGACAAGATATCAGCGTCCCTCTCACTCAGCCCTGCTGGTGTGTCTCTAACTTCCGTCTTCTTTTTTTTCTTAGTCATTTTTACACCTATATATGTTTCCAAGAAATTCCCAATTTTATTCGACTTATCATTTCACGAGAAACGCCAAACTGCCTAGCAATTTCACTACCGGATAGTCCATCGTTTAACAGAGCTTTTATCTTCAAAACATTTTGCCTTGCCAATTTAATTACTGGCCTATCTGGTCTCTCCTTTACCTTACCTGGGTAGCCCCAACAAACTTTTCTCCTTGCCCACTCTAAGAGCCCCTCTGGAACTCCAAACTCTTTAGATATCTCCTTAGTTAGTTTACCTTTTAAGAAAGAAAGCTTAACCAACCGAACCTTGTTTTCTGATAACCCACCTTCTTTCTGTAAGTGTTCACTAACCTCAGCATCATCCCTATTAGATTTGTAAGACCCTAGATACATGTGAGTGGGAGAAATGCAATTCCGTCTATCGCAAACATGACACACCAGCTTTCCTTTAGGAACATCCCCAACAAAAGTTGCGTAAGACAATCGAGTAACACTAAACCTTTTCTGCCCTATCCCTAATTCCAAAGATTTTCCCTCCCAAAGCCAACAATGGGATTCCGGGTCAATCTGTACTCTTGATAAAAGTATCTGAGCCAGATCAGTTTTCCTTTTAACAGATATTGCTTTATATCTTGTTCCCTCAATAGCCCCTTTAGGCATATCCACCAGTCCCTCTGGGTCACCTGAGCGCCTCCAACGATCATAATGCACATTACAATACCCATGAGCATGAGCAGGCTCTGAGCAGCCTTTAACAGAACATTCCCCACGTACCCGAGAGAAGTTTGCCAGAGGGTCTCCATACAACTCCCACCTCTTATAGTGCTTTGAACACAACCCACGGGCCTGAACAGGGTTCTCACAACCCTCAATAGAGCAAATAGGATTTTCCTTTCTTGATATCCCGCCATAATTAATCTTTAAAGGATCCCCATATTTTTTAAAGCGCTCATAATGTTTTCTACAATAACCTTTACCAAAGTGCTTTCCATCACAACCCTCAACAAGGCACCCTATCCGAGGACCTGGAAAGACAATCTCAGGATCACCATATTTTCTAAACCTTTCGTAATGATAACTACAATAACCTTTTGCATAGTGCTTTTGATCACATCCAACAATTGAACACTTTTTCATAAGGACCTCCTGCTATAGTTTTTAGAGTTACCATAGCAGAAGGTTCATTAGTTGTCAACTCCTAATCAATCGAAAAGTATAACCCCGATTGGCATAGAATTCCATACGGCGTTGCCTCCAACTACACCATCGTCACTCCTTTTGCCCTCGAAAATTATTGGCGCAGCTATCGTATCCTCTGCAGCCCAGTCAATCTCCACTGAAGAGGTGACATTGGCCCTCGGGAAGATAACATACATGTGGTTAGTCTGGTTGGGGTAGGTATACACAGCCTCCATCCGGACAAAGTCAGGGGACCTTAGATCCCCAAGTTTGACAGTTCCAGAGTGGGCAGATGAATACCCACCATCAGCCACATAAGCTGTGGTCTTAAAAGTGTAGGTCTCATCAGCCAGCCAGTTTGCATCAAAATAGGCAGCCGGAATGGTGAAGTAAGGATGCCCACCATTATCGGGCGCACAGGCAGCTGAAATAAGAGTTCCTACACATAGAACTCCAGTGGCCAATCCAAATACTGAATAATGAGTGGCATCATCAAAAGTAACAACCCAGGTGTCACTTACCACACCTCCAGTGTTGTCTACCGTGATAGCCCCAACAATGCCACCACCTACTGTAACAGACCCCAGCAGTTCTATGGTGGCAGCTACTGCAGCTGACGGGTCTATACCACGAGCCAGCGCCAGGTTGTATGGAGTAAGTTCTTTGAAAGCACACTCCAGTGATGCAGATTCTCTAATTGGAATAGAGAGATCCTCCAAAAGTGGGAAGCCTGATTCAAGTTTCCAATAATCAATGGCTCCCGTAAACTTAGTGTTTGCAAGGGCACCAATCGAAGCTGCCGCCAATAGGACTGAGGTAATGCTAGCTATGTTTGCAGCACTGTTCCCCACCCGAATTTGAGCGAGCCCTAAAGGGATAGTCGAGGTATCCTTAGTTGTGGGGCCTGATCTCGCCATAATTTATTCTCCTCATAAGATATTCAAACAGGCAAACTCACCAAAATATTTTTCAGCTGCTTCATTGTAAGCCAGAGCTGCTTCCTTCTCTGTAAGGAATGAACCTAAATAAATACACATACCATCCAGGTAAATCCTTGCGTAGTAGGGCTTTGACCTATCTTGTAACACAACACCTTTATATCTTGATAGCCCACCTCTTTGAGGTTTCTGGTTAAATTGATTTTGTTGATTTGTACAGGGTCTAAGATTCAACCGCCTGTTATTCAGACTGTCTCCATCTATATGATCCACCCACCTAGTATGCAAAAGTAGTTGGTGCAAAAATGCAAAACCTTCTTTGGATTTCCCAGAAATACGTACATACTTTCTTCCTGAAAAATTATACTTATAAGGTTTTACAATCTCATAATCAGCCCTATCCACAACAGCACTTGCTATTTTATTTCCACTCCTGTCATACAAAAGAATGTGACAGTCATTTCCATAAAACTCAAATTCCTGTGGGAGGCTTCTATTCCTTGCAATCGGAAGTATTTTACCAAACCTTCTCATTTGCAAATAATGACGGTTACAATAACCTAATTTACCGTCATCCCCTTTGCACCAATGAACTTTACACATACCTACAGCTCCACCGGACCACTTCTCGCCATAATTTATTCTCCTTATGCTGTATTATTTCCTTGGTGGAATTGAAAGCGCAGCCTCTTCAGGCTTCTCAGAACGAGATTGCATAACGAAAGTATCAGGAAAAAAGTTTAATATATTTACATGCCCACATGATCTTCTCGTGCATTTAAAGCTTAGACTACCATAGATAAGAATGTCAACTACTGGTTTCCCGTCCTTAGCAGTCTTCCCAAATTTGAAATGCCACATCCCATTTGAGTATCTCTCCAATAACTTCTTCCCGCATTTCTCACAGCATACAAAGGAAACCTTAGCCATCTAAACTTTAGCACCCCATTTAAACTCCAGGGAGAAGTACCTGAATTTTGTACCATCCTCCGCCTCATAGTTAGAGGAGTCAGCCCTGCCGGCAGGTACAATAATAACTCCTTTCCCAATGCTTACCCAACTTACAGGGTTGGAGGTGTCATATAAAGTAACCCTGGCGAGCCCATCTGTCTGGGTTGTATCAATCAGGTAATTGAATATTTTGTCCCTCAATAAATAGAGGTTTGCAGCCTCCGGATCTCTTCGACTGAACATGTAAATAGAGAACCTGAGCTCTGACAGCGTATCTACTACCACTGGGTCAAAGGCTATTATAGCCCACTGATCCACCCTGTCCGGGAGGGCTTTGTATACTTCCTCATAGGATTTCCCGAACTCTACATGAATGGACTCTGCTGTATACAAACTATCCACAAAGTACTTCTTCAGGGAGTTTACTATGTTAGAGAGCTTTGCTGTGTTATCCAGCGGCACCTTTCAAATCCTCAATTAAATCTTTCAAAGCTGGCCATAACTTTTTAACTACATACTCCTGAGCCTTTTCCTGAAAATCATTTTTCCCATCATACGTCAGCTCACAATTACTCAAAAACCATTCCAGCATAATAACTTCTTCCGGGGTGAACTCTACATTTACCACTACCTGCTTTACTGTTATCCCTTTTACAAGCATAGGTTACTTCTTTTCAGGTCCTCCCCTTCTCCACTTGATAGCCCCGGTTTCCCTCATTTTCAACCCAGCAACCTCAGCAAACTTATCCTCATAAATAAATGTGGAGATCTCCCCTCCCAGCTTAACCCCAGGTAAGGCCCCCCGCTTATGCCCTTTCCCCAATTTACCAGCATAACCAACCCCACCAATTCCACTAGTCTTTGCAAGGTTTCTACTAAGTCTTTTAAAATCCTCTAGAAGGGAAGCCCTAATAGCCTTAGTCAACTCCGGAAGGTGGTCCTTCGTAAACTGAAAAAATGTAGGGGTAAACAATGGCCTAGGGGGCTGCCCCCCAGAATACTGAGTTGCCCTGGTTCCAAATTCATTCCAGAAAGCATAGGTAGAAGGACGAACTTTTGTCCGCTTCAGCTTGATCTTCTCTCCGGTCTCCCGGTACTTCCTTATACTAAAACCCCCAGCTTCCCCCCTCATTATAGAATAGTTAATTCTAGTTACTGGAGTATTATATAAAATCCCAACGCTTCTTCCAGCCTCCATCCTCCGCTTCTGAACACCAATACTATTAAAAATAGTCCCAGAGAGATCCCATTGACCCTTATCCGGGGCATACTCTCTCTTAAGTGTATCGTACACTGGAGACAAAGCCGGCCACTGAACCGGCAGCCGTGCCCCCCCAGTAGCAATATTCTCCTTGATCATCCCAACAACCAGCTCACAACAGGAAGCCGTAAATCTCTCCCCCCCAACTAAGTTATCACACGTAGCATCCGAGAAAGAAGCAAAGTGGTATTTAGAAAGGTTAAGGGCCTGTTCAACCTGGGTAATCTTCCCTACAAATTGGCCAATGGCTTCCCTACCCAAGGTAAATAACCGACCAGAAGAGCTTTTACCTACCAAACTCTGCATTAAATTCGATACTCCTCTGGAATGGTAAGCCTACTCCCAGTTCTCGTAATAGTGATGAGGGGGTTCTCCACCTTAACAGTATAGTTAGACCCCCCAACAATAATCACATGAACACCATCAGGAAGCCTGCTATCAACCACATGCTTCACAATAGCTTGTTTCTCTTTCTTACTGACTAACCTGCCCATCAACGGGTATCCTCCGATATTCCACAAGCATAAACAGCATCAAATTTCCTCTTCTCCACGAAGTCCACCTTATAGTACTCAGTACCAGAAATCCATATCCTATCCAGGGGTTTAACACCATAATATGCCGGGATGTACACCTGACTGTCTAGTATATCAAATTCCAAAAGGTCCTTTGGCTCCAGAAGCTTAAGGTTAGTCCCAAAGAAACGCTCAGTAAGCAGGACTGGAATATTTGTATAAATATCCGTCCAGGTTATCTCCCTCTGATAGGAACCGGACCAACCAGTCTTGGCTGGCCGCTTTACTGTAATGACCTCATTGCATTTATACATAACAGCATTGTAGGATATTATTTCATTTTCAAACATCTCCCCAGTGAGATTCATTATCAGAAACTTTCGACCATCAGCACTGAAAGTCAACACATCCCCGCTCGCAGCTCCCGTATTATAGGCAAAGGTAGATTCTATGAAAAACTCCCGGATGAAGGGCTTAGTAACCTGCCTGTTTATATCAAAATCAATATACTCAGAAATCGAAACCCCCGTAGCCGGATGAAAGATGCTCACAAGAATACCCACTTCCGGGAGGATCTCAGCTATGTCTGGCCCAATAGTCACTATGCTACCTCAGTCTCCTCTTCATTATCTATCCCCATAAAGTCATAAGAGAACGTATTGGAAATATAATCCGGGAACCCCCACCCACCATCAGGCACCGGGAATAGAGCTGGGTTGTCCTTTGCAGCTTCCAGGAATTGCTTGTCCATCAATTCCAGCAATTTGAAATAGTGCTCAAACCTATGCTGAAGATTTATCTGCTTATACTTAAACTTCTTGGCAGACTCGATCAGGAAGATCTGCATCAGGTGGCGTTTGCCCCTCTCCAGAAACCAATAAACTTTAAATGCGTCTGTAATAGGGTAAGTCCACTCTCCCAAGAACTCAGCTATTGTCTTATCACTAGCCTGATCACACCAGCCAACCCCGATACTACCAGATAAGCCACCCATCTCCAGAGAGACTTTGGTAGTAAAATCTGCAAGATCATTTATAGAAACAGTCATGAGACAACCCCTTTATATGGTGTTCAGCTTGTTCCTTAATTTACCTTTCTTGGTCTTCTTCTTCTTTTGGGTAACTGGGGTATTGCTTTCTGGGGGGTTTCTCCACTTCGGCTTAGACTCCTCTACACCCTTTGCTTCTTCCACAACTTCAGAAGGGGCCTCTGCCATCCTCTCTGGCTCCACTGGAACCTCCGGGGTGACCCTGATCTCTTCTACTATTTTCTGCACCACCCTACCTAGCTTCGTGTCTTCCTCAACAATCTCAAAAAGGCCACTGCCCTTTGCCAGCTCATCCAGGATAAACTGCGGGATAGGGTCCCCAACCACAGCGTTCATGGCAATTATTCCCCGGTTAAACCGATCCTTAACCGAACTGTTCTTTATCGTTCGTAAAGCCTTTACCTTCATTTTCCCTCCAGAAATTGAATTGAACTCCTCAAGCAAAAAGAGCCTGTATTAAACAGGCTCTTATGTATTCCACTTTACCACCACAGTGTCTACTAATACACTGTCAGTTTGTAAGAAGTATCCGGGTGATACAACACCGGGATTCCTTTATCCTGTAGACGCAAATAGATGCCCTCCGGATCCCACTGATCCTTGGTATCAGCATACATGCCCCAATGCCTGCCAAGTCCAAAAGGAGCTTCCATAAACTCAGCGATCTTCTCCCCTTGAGCAGTATCAGCAAACATGAAGAAGACGTTATCCGGAATAAACTTCTTCCGCATAACTACCTTATCCTCATTTGCCTTAAAGGACATCGTAGGAGCCACAGATACTGTAACTGTCCCGGCAACCACATCCACAGAAGCTATGGTTTCATCTTCCCAGGTATTAACTTCTGACATGTCAATAAAGCGGAGGGTCCCCCCAGCCTCAAAGTCAGAAGCGTCATCCACAGGAATAGCTACAGTGGCACCACCAGTAACATTTCCAGTCAGCCACCCCGTGACCTCAAACATCTCATCATATACCACAAGCGGCCCAACCCCCAATAGGGTTCCAATAACCATAGAGGGGTTCTTAAACAGGTCCCCGTCCCCAAAGGCGCTGCTCTTCAGAAGGTCCTGAATAGATGCCTTCATAAGAAGAACCTTCAGCAGCTCACTATTTAAAACAGCATAGTTTGGCTGCGACAAGGAGTCTTCTGAGATAACCTTCTTCCCATCAAAGACATCCTCTACAGGCTGGGAATCGGCATGGGTGACATTCCAACGATCATTGCCTGTAAGGGTAACTTGGTGGGTAGTGGGGACACCATAACTGATACTGAACCTGGTCCCACCCTTCTGAAGATAAGAGAGGGTCCCATTTATCAGCATATTAGCGGTCATCCATTCCCGCCGGCGGTCACAACGGTTACGGAGCTTCATAGCCCCACGGGCCAGCTTTCTTTCAGCTGTCTGATATGTAGCCCAGGTTCCGGGCTCCCGCAGGTTGTTGAGAAACTCCTCGTCAAAGTACATTTTTTCTTTCCAATAAGCAGCCTTCGCAGACGCTTCCCCAACCCCGTCTATCCCAATCGCTGGGGCAATAGAGCCCGGAGCAACAAACGGGGTCATCCCGGATGTGCCATACTCTATCTCCCATTTAATGGAATCAGAGTCATACGGTTGGGTAGGAAACAAGTTCGAGAAGAACATAGAAGGCGCTCTGTCAAACTTGCTGATCAATTTATTAAGCGTTACCAGCTCTAATGCTGGTATGCCAGCTGATCCTTTCATTATACAAGCACCTCCTTATTTAAGAATTGTGAACTGCCCATCATCTACAGTCCCGAGGGCTGTAGCTGCAGCAGCGTCAAAATAGACCAGGGAGTTGGTGTACAGAATGGCGTTAGACACTAGAACCGGGGTGATAGCTCCCTTGGCATTCGACCCCTTACCAGTATCAACGTCTTTGTCCAGAATGTATTTAGCGGTAGACAACTTTCCAGAAGCCCCCGCCGCTACATAGCAGCCCACACCATTTGCCACAGTCCACTTTCCAGTAGAGGTGGTCAGTGTCGTGAAAGTGATCACTGCATAATGTGGATAAGTTGTTCGATCAATGGTTACAATGGCTCCACCATCATGGTAGGCAGGTCCGTCACTCTGTGCAATTATGAGATCATCCCCAACAGTAAACTTGTAGGAATCATCCATCAGCACATTAATGGTGGTGGCACCATCCCCAACATTGGCAACTGCAAAAGCCCTGCCAACATCCAGCTGATCAAAAGCAGTCATGGCATAAGGTACTAACTTCCCCTTGTTGCCTGCTGCTGAGACATTCTCAGCCAGGATGGTCCCTGCCCTCAAGACCCCGTAACCGGCCTGAATAGTTTTATCTAGTAAGAGTGCAATCTCACGAATTGAGTAGTACAGCCTTTTGTATCCAGGCTGTTCTGGTCCCCAATTCTGTTGAGGGATGCTCCCCCCTAAAGCTCCACTTGACATAAGTAAACCTCCTTATAGATGCCTAATTAGTGAGTTGTGTCCGGATGGCTCTGGCCTACATAGCCCAACATCCTGTCAACCATGGCATCACTGTCTAATTTCTCGTGGGAACTCCCCCCTTCTGCGCTCCTTCCCAAGAGAGAGAAACCTTGCACGTCCTCCTGGGAAATGTGAGACCCCCAATCCTTTATCTCAGCCTTAACAGCCTCAGTAAAGGCTTCAACATTGAAGCCCCCGTCTTCCCCCATGAAAGATGCCCGCTGAACATGCTTTTGAACCTTTGCATGTAACCATTCTGGCAAACCACTGTTGGCCAACTCAGATTTCCAGATACTGGCAGCTTTAAAATTCATAGCTTCCTCTTCTCTGAGGACATCCTTCTTCTCCAAAGCCAGGACTCTGGCCTCGGTTGTCTGCAAAGTCACAGTGAGGGTTTCTTTTTCGGCTGCCAAAGAAGAAATTTCACCATCTTTCCCAGCGAGCTTGCTTGTAAAGGCGTCTTCCAGCTCCTTAGCTGCCGCCTCTTTGGCCTCAGCCATCAGAGCCTCATACTCCTCTGGGGACTCTTCTTTAAGCTTTTCAAGATCCATACCGAATACCTCCATTTTGTCATTTGTTAATTCTTGTTCCTCAACCGTCCTGATACTTTCTACTTCCATATCCAAGTGCTGGCCATTGTCTGAGAAGACCTGCGCTATGGTCTTATCATCATAACCGAAAACACATATTGAACATTCCATATATTCTGTCTTCCTCCAGACAGTCCCTGGTCCCTTAAGAGTCAGGCCATTAACTTTTACAGACTGACCCTCAGCGATCTTTTCTATAACCAGGGGCTTACCATAAATGGACGCCTGGTAAGGAAAACCTTTAAAAGCATTTTCAACAAATTTAACGGCCTCTTCATTTTCCAGAAGGGTAGCATTTTTGTTTGTAAATACCAGACCTTTCCCAGCCTCTACAGCAGGCTTCTTGGAAAAGCCAATCTCCCGGTTGGTGTCATGGTCCCTCAGAATAGGATACTTCGGCTTGTTAAAAAGGAAACCAGCCAGGTCTATGGCCAGATTACCCCAGTACCAATGGTTCTTTATAATACCCCCGGAGTAACCTATCATAGAAAAGTTATAGCTGGCACCCTCTCCCTCTTCCTTCTTAAACAGACACTCATGAATCTCAGGGTCCATAATGTGTAGAGCATTAATCCCTACATTAAGGGTCTCCATATCTATCTGCTGTTTCTTTTTGTCTTCGCCCATCCCAATATCCTTTGCATGTTTATTTATGTGTGAGCTGACCTTTGTAGAAGCCTTCTTTCCTGACCGGGCTCCGCCAGCCGCCGACCTAGCTGCAGCAAGTCCTCCCCTGTGCAGGTACATCACCCCACCAGAAATCCAGTGGTGCGGGTATTTTCTGTTTTTGCTATCTGCAAACGCACTGTCAGGTAACTTTGTTTTGTCCACAGATCCCCATGAGGGTTCTTTCTTTGCCACCTTTGAAGTGTGTGCGTATGCCATAAGCTAATCCTCCTCATCTCCAGAAGGTTTCTCTTCCTTCTCTTCCTTCTTCTTCTTCTTTGGTTCAGCAGCAGACTCCGCCTCTCCTGTTACTAGAGTCGGGGGGAGATTAAGCTCCTCCTCCGCTGCCTCATATCTCAATTTCCTGTAATTACTGAAACCCAACTTCTGAGCAACCGCCTTTTTAGATATCCCCAAAGTCTCAACCACTGAACCATGCTTAACACCCAAAAGAGACTTTGTAGATCCTTCCATATTAGAGATCTCAGACTGTGGAAAACTGACCTCCACAAGTTTGTGCGGGGATTTCCGAACCCATCTGGTAATAGGTTCCTTCTTCTTATTAAAACCTATGACCTCCTGCACCCTGAACTTGTCCGGGAAGCCTGTCGCAGCAGAGTGTAAGAAAAATATAGCTCTCCAGAAATCCAGAAGCAGAAATCTCTTAAAATAAGAAAGGTCATCCTGAAGCCTGTCAGCCTGCGGCCCTCTGGTTGCCTTTATACCTGCAAAGGTGGTCCCGGAGGACACCCCGGTAATCATATCCTCTGGCCGGTTCAGTCCTGATACAGCCATCCGCATAATATCAGTGTCCGCCCCAGATATGTTTGTAAGCTGTGGGTTAATACATTGGAGCTTCATACCCGGAGGGACTACCAAAGTACCACCTGGGGTTTTCTTGGCCATCAACCCAGTCTCAGCCTTTTCGTCTGTGGACAGAGCCATCCAAGTTCTAAAAGCCCGCATATCCTCAAACATAGCCACCCACAAATAAGCCCCTGAAGACTTTTTGTGGTCAATTTCATATTTCTTTAAAGTTTCATAGTGGTTAAGCCATTCTATAGTAGTCCTTATGTGGGACACGTTGCGAGGGGTAAGGTACCCTTTATTCCAGGAGACTATGAAGGTGTTGAAACCCCCAAAGGCGCTATAAGGCTTCCCTGCTTTCTTGGAGTATTTTACATTTCTGCCTGTCAAACTCTGGTGGCCCTTTATCAAATCATAAAGACCGGGGTAATAAGCCAGGTAGATAGAAGGGTAAGCATGCACCTCTGTACCATGAGCTGTGCTGACATTAAACAGGTACATTAAAGGCATAGTAGGCTTTTTGGGATGGAAAACTATCCCACTGTTCCTGTCCCCTCCCCCCCGCAAAGAGGAGGGGTCAGCAAAATCCACCTCGACAAACCCATCCTGGTGCAGAGTTACAGGCAGGAATAGTTCCCCTTCCACCTCAGACCTGGCAACGTACTTTGTAAGATTGACCATGAGGCTGTTCCGGGGGTCATCTATTATGAGGTCAAGTACATCGTTTATTTCAACTATTTCTGAGGAGAAACCAAAACCAAAACCAGTAAGATTACCAGCGTAATCCCTTACGTAGGAGTTTATCTGTGGATTCCGGACGAACTTAGTCCAGCATTGTTTTTGAAGAAGGTGAAAAGAAGAAAAATCAGTTGCGGAGGCTAGTAAGGGAAAGCCATCTTCATCAACACTGTCTTTCCCCACATCTATGGTCTCCCCGATGAATGGGTTTACAGCAAAGGCCAACCGCTGCAGGACCTCATCAGGGATATCTGCTACTTCCTCCTCCATACCAGTGAACAACTTGGCAATATCTATAACCTTACTTCCCATGGGAGTACCCCCAATAATGTAGTACAACAAAGAAAAACAAACTGTCAAGCATTATCTAAATTATTTTAGCAATTCCCAGGTTCCATTAACTAAGGCTTCCACCTTTAAATTCTCGGGGAGCATCATCTCTGCCACAAGTTCCTCAAGAGTTTTCCCCTGAATAACCTCATCTGCCTTACGATTAAGCCACAACTTAAATTCCTGGTTACTAGCAAGATTCTTAAAAGCTTCTCTGATGTTGGACTGCCTATCCCGATTAGACTGGCCTGTGACAACAACACCAGATTCAGAGTGTGTTATACGGACACAATTCTGGTGCTTGTTCCTGTATTGACCACCAGCACCAGTACCGGAATAATAGTCTATTCTCAAATCTTTCTTAGTAACTGAAAACAGTAATTCTCTTTTGATGCTCATCGGGCACCGCCCGACGATTCCAGAACTCCGAGGCTGCACCCCAGCCCAGACTTGAGAATTACTTTAGCCGCATTGACGTCGCGGTCGTGTTGCGCCCCACAAGCGCCACATTTCCAAGTCCTTACAACAAGCCCGCTTAATCCAGTAGGTCCTGTTAAGGAACCACAAATTGAACAGGTCATGGTGGTGTATTTCGAATCAACCAAGACAACTTTTCTACTGTGCTGAGCACCCTTGTAGATAAGGAATTGTCTTAATTGAGAAATACCCGCGTCTGAAACCGACTTGCCAAATATTTTGGCTTGTCCACGCAAGTTATCGTTGGTGATGTAAATTTCTTTAAAGTTTTGAACTATTTGTCGAGAAACTTTATGGTTATAATCCTTCCGTCTACTTGAAATTCGTTCGTACAGTCTTGCAGCAAGTTTCTTTCTACCACCGCGTTGTGCTTGAGCAAGTCGTTTTTGTCCTTTGACAAACTCCCTGCCGTTGGAAAACTTCTTACCAGTGGATAGTATGGCTAAGTCTTTGAATCCAGTGTCAATACCGACTGCTTCGTCAGTGTTTTCAACTGGAAAAATGTGGACTGTATCAATACAGATCTGACAATACCAACCCAAGGCGCGCTTAACTATGCGAGCTTGCTTGATTGAACCTTCCGGCAAGTCTTGTTTGTAGAAACGAACACTTTTTAATCCAGGCAGAGAAATTCTATTTTCGGAAATACGCTTTCCATTTAGTGGGTCTGGAAAACAAATTGACCGCAGCTTGTTTCTAACGGACTTAAGTTTGGGTTGTTTAGAAACCTTCTTAAAACACCTCTCCCATGCATTATAAGCCTGAAGAATAGTAGCCTGTATTGTGTGAGAAGGAATGTCCAACTTTTTGGACACACCAGAGAGGCTGTTTTGGAAGGCTAACTTTCTGTGATAAATTTTGTCTTGCGCATCCAGCTCTATCTTTCGAGAAGCCCAATTATAAACACCAGTAAGACACCACAACCACTCGTTGAGTGTAGCTTCCTGTCTTTTTGTTGGTTTAAGTTTTAATTCTCTTACAAGCATTTTTGTCACTTCCAAAATCACCCACCCAAAAACTAGACTACTTTCTATGGATAAAGAACCCCTCTGACCCCTAATATGCCTGGATAGAAATTGACAACAAACCTTGAGGCTACCGAGCCTGAGAAAACAAAGAACTTTAAGAGTAAGAAGTTTTCAAAAGTAAGTTATCAAAAATGCTAAGCATAAACCTGGGCTGATGGATTCCGGCAGTATTAAAGGGTGTAGTGGTTTCTGTCATATTGTCAGCAGGAGTTTTTACGGTATACTCGAACCACCGGCCTGGTGTCTCACAAACACACATTCCCCAACAAGGAATGGGCCTCTCAGACACAGAGCTTTCTTCTCTCTCCAAGGAGGGTTCCTCTACCCTGCAGAGCTTCCGGTTCCTTTTTGCTGAAGCAGAGAAAAGAGAAGTTTCCAACTTTCGTATGGGGGAGGACATGTACCAGGTTTTATCCTTGAAAACCGCAGGTATTTGAAAGGTAGCCTGACTATCCCGGCCTGTACGGGGGGATAACTCGGCAGGAATAAATATGGTATTGCTCTTGACAACATGGGTATCATGCTGTATTATATGCACATTGGCATATATACTGCTATTTTTCAACATGCTCTGCACCCAACAGAGTTGTTGCCAGCCGGGTCAGCTGGTGACAGAAACCGTGGCCAGGATGAGAAATCGTCCTGGCTATTTTTGTTTTGGGGACCCTGCCCAAAACAAGCCTGTTTTTATTCTTACAAAAAGAATCCATAAAGAGTTATTTATTACATTTTAATTTAAAAAACAAGCATATTTTCTTAAAAAATATCCTGATTAATATTTACCATAGACCGGCTCCCTGAAGAATTCCCCGAAGACCATATTGGAGGATCTTGGTCTGAAGTTCTCCACAGTAAAGTTCTTCCCACTCCAGACCCCCCATCCCAGTGCAAAGACAGAGTCATCCTGTATCCCATACTTTTCATGTTTGTTCGGGGAACCATAGGTGCCCTTCCTGGGGTTGTAGTCGAAGTTCAGCACTTCTTCCTTGAGGATATCCCTTCCCCTGACTCCCGGCACCTTGATCTGGGGGACTTTGATCATCCCACCTTTATAAAGCTGGTACAGTTCTGTGAACGCTTCTTTCTGCCTGTTCGTGGTCGGGTTTATCGGGATAAATAAAATCTCATTATCTTCGCACCAGGTTGCCAGATCCCACAAACCCCACCGCTCTCCGCCGACCACGTCTATGCCGTCATATTCCGAGTGCACGCAGGACAGCTCCAGCTTTATGTCTTCCATCCCGGCTGAGGCTATGTGTGCCAGGTGGAGGATAAAGTAAACATAACTGTGCACACCAAGGTTAAGCATCATTGAAGGGTCAGACCTGCTGCCAGGCAGACCCTTGGCCATAGCAACAAGAATAGTCCTTGCTCCGGAAACTCTTTTCAATGGATCACTCCGGTCCAGGCCAACCAGGATCGCCCAGTCAGTGTCATACAACCTGGTAAGCGCTTCCAGCTCCTGCTTGGTAGCCATCCTGGGGGTTTCTCCATCGCACAACTGATAAACATCGCTTACTTTCCTCAAAGGAGTAGTAGCTGCCCTGATTCTGCCTTCCAGATCCTCTATGGCCATGGACTTGCCCCTTCTTTTAAGATCCAGGTTCCGGAGCCGGGCAATGGTGTTCTTGCTCTTTACATAAGTTTTGAGTGCATTGATAACAGCTCCCTGCATCCCGAGGCTTTTGTCATACCCGATAATATTGGAAGCCAGGACCAGCTCCGGCTCTATCAGGTGGTGGGAGCCGGCAGACCATGTATTCCTGAAATACTGGTTGAACTCCTGAGCGGGGAACTTGGCCTGGTAAGAGTCAAGCTGCTGCTGTGTCATAGCCGGGTGCCAGAAATCCCGGTAGTCTGCCTCGGGGGAAGACCTGTGAGAGAAGAACAGGGTCGGGTCTTTCTTCTCCAGCCATAACTTGTACAATCGAAACAGGATATGTTCCTTGCCGGAGACAGTGGTGTCTATAATTCCAAGGGCATTGGGAATATTCCGGATGCTCCCGTCCAGCTGGTAAAAGAACTTGGGGTTCTTGAGATCGAATATTTCAGAAAACGTATACCCGGTGATGTTGGACACAATTCCAGAGAAAGAAGATATGGACCGGATAGTGCTTTTGACAATGCCATCCTGATCCCTGAGCCGGATTTCCTTCTCCTGGATATTTTTCCTTCCGGTGATCCTCAGCAGTTTGGGGGAATTAAGAATAATATCCCTCATAATGTCAAAGTGGACAAACTTAACCTGGTCCCTTGAATTAGCCCCGAGGGCAATCAGCTGTGCAGGGAAGTTATAAAACTTCCACAGCTGGACAAGGCAGGTAAGGAGAGATTTCCCTTCACCCCGTTCCCAGCAGAAAACTATCAACCGATGATTAAACTGACCGATCTCGTTAACCGCCAGGGCCTCCCTGACAACCGTGCACATATTATCCCAGAAACTCTTCGGAGACCTGAGAGTTTCCGGATCAGGCCAATCCGGCAGATCTGATATGGGAGTCCAGACCGGGAGGACACTGTTACGGGTATAGACTGGTATGCAGACCTCATTCCGGCACCATTTGACAAACCCCTCCCCGCCAAACCGATACTCCTCTATTTTGCCCATTTCCCACCCTTGACAAGACGGCTGACTCCAGGAGGCCGGCCCCTCCTCTTCTGCAGGGGCCTATCCACTGCAACCACCTCCTCAGGTATATCACCAGCAGCCCCGGCCTTTTCCATAAGCCGGTAATAATCCCCGGCATCACTGCCAGGAGTTTCCCGCTTTCCGCTGGCCTTTCTGGGAAGGGTCCTCAAAACCGCCTCAATGGAACGTAAGACCTCCCGCACCTCCCGGCCATGGGCAGAAGACTCATCCTTCATAAACTTCATCTTGGCAAGAAACAACTGGTTAAACAGGGGACAGAGCATAGTCCCGATCTTGAGCTGGGTAAGGCTGTCCCTGGACAAGGACCTTGTCAGCATGATCACAACCGACCGGATATATGTTTTCCTGAACCCACACTTCCCTACCTTGGGAAACAGACACTTATCATAAATTATGCACTTCTTCCCGGTACACTCAGGAACCCCTTCCCACAGAATCTGAACACCCCCGTAAGTATGACAGGGAGTTCCCATAAGCATGTTCTTTCTTCTATCCATAACCCCTCATTCCGGTACTCTTTTTCCTGAACTTCTCTACCCCCTTAATCTGCAGGATACCTTTTCGCACAGTAGCAGGATCCATATCAGCTATATCACACCAGAAAGAAAAATCCTTACTGAACCGATCTGCAAATATCCAGTTCTCCGCTTTGCTCCTTATATCAGCATTCCTGCGGATAAGGTCCTTAACCGCCCCGGCAATAACAGCAACAGCCAGCTTCTGACACTGTCTTACATTATCCTGCATAGTTTCAGTATAGAGATGCTGGTCCCCCTGTGCAAGTCTTTTTGCACAATTCACTAGTAAAACTTTATAAACAGGGTGTTTTACTAGTGAATTCTATCTGAAAATTCAGAATTATGAGTAGGCCCCCCTGTCTGAATCTGAGGGAAAAGCCCCATAGTAGATTTCCCCCTAGTGAATCCTGTCTAAAAAATCCGCAAAAATAAATGTGGAGAAAACCCCTAGTAAATCCCATCTAAAAAATCCGCAAAAACAATTGTGGTTGCGTCCCCTCCCGTTTAAAAAAAGGGTAGGTGTAAAAAAATAACTGGTATGGGGATCGCACATTGTAGGAAACATACCACAAAGGGAGGTATCAATTATATGTCAGTAGAATTCGGTTTGTTGGTCCTGATTAGCTTTTGTCTTGGAGTGCTTCTCTTAATCGTATGGCATACTGCCAAGGCAATGCCATGAGTAGCAGCACGGTTACATACTATCGGTGGATTGAGGCCATGCGCAAGCGGGTAGCTACCTTAACGCTTACATACAAGGACATGGCACAATTAGAAGAGATATCAAGGTCCAAAAAGCACAAATTTCAGATACCGGCGGATTATGTTCGAGCTGCTGTTATTTGCAGCAATACGCTTAGTGGATTGCGATAGTATCTATATATGTTAGTATGCAGTGTATTGTTGTACTGCATACAATAGATATATAAATACATACCTACATTGATATCCTATCAATATCAATAGTAGTAAGCTTGTACATGCTTGACAATCGTATATATCCGATTGTCAGTGCTTTGATTACAAGCTGCTGATAGCAAGTGCAAACAGAATGCAGCAATCAACGCTTGCTATAATAACACAATGTTGATTAACTCATTAACCATATTAATTAGATAATGAGTTATGTTTGTTGTATAGTTTAGTTGTTAGATATAGTGCTATTGCAGCTTAATACTGACATATAGGTTATATTATAGATATCAATAGATATCGTGTTGCTATTGATTGCCAATATAGTTTATATGTATCCAGCTATAACTAATAACTTATCATTCTATGTGACACATGTAACTGCTAATTAATAGCTTATGTTTAAAATAAGTTTGTATCTCTTCATCCAATAAGAGGCTGGTTATATATATCAATACATATATGTTTGATAAACATGTAGTATTGCTTTATATAGGGCATTATCACTGTATCGTAATAAGAGATACAATAGTTTAGTGAGCTATTGTTTATGTGCTCTATTGTATAGACGTTTAGCTTGACCTTGGCCTTGGCTTGGCCTTATGGCTTGGCCTTATGGCTTGGCCTTGGCTTGGCCTTATGGCTTGGCCTTGGCTTGGCCTTGGCTTGGCCTTATGGCTTGGCCTTGGCCTTAACGTCCAACAATATAGGAGTATATATATCATGGCAAGTAAAAGGATAAAGATCCAATACGTAACGAAGGAAGTAGCTGTTAATCCAACTGCATTAAGCAATGGTAATTCCACTTTTACTATAGATAATGACGGGAATTATACAATGTCGGGGAATATCAATTCACCAGTAAGACCATCTAATTCAGGGAAGAGTCTGCTGGTAGCTACAAAAAATTGCCCGTATGAACATAAGGGAATTGCCTACCGAATCAACTGGAATTTCTCTAAAGTATAGCTTTTAACATTGCTAAACGTCTATACAGTAGAGCACATAAACAATTAGTATTCAGTTACTGAATATTATACTGCATGTGATATATATCACAATACATAATAGATCAGTTAACATATCAGTAACTGTATACTCATCCACATGCGCAAGATGTGAGTATGGCGTACTATGAGGGATAAACAATCAGGGCAAGCCCCACTTGCCTAAGACCAGGAGCCCTTATCCATAGAGGACCAGACCCACCTTGTAAGAGTGGACAGGTAGGTAAAGACCCTAAAGGCCAAAAGGGACAGGTAGGTCAGCGCCCTAAAAGCCAAAAGGGAAAATCAGGCTCGAAAGGAGGTGATCCGAAAGGGCGTAGTAGGCCAAGACCCGGACAGGCCGAAAGGGCGTAGTAGGACAGGAATCTGAACCGCCCTGATGGACAGGTAGGCTCTGTGGACAGGACTATTGTGGGGATAGATCCGTCCACAGCGAACCCTGGATTGGAGTATAGACAGGACTTTAGACAGCCCTGATTGGCGCTTAGACAGGCCCTGGGGAAGCCCCGATTGCGGGCTGGGACAGGCCCTGTGGAGGCCCTGATTGGGACATAGACAGAAACTTAGGAGACAGAGATGATAGAGTTCCCGACAACATGCCAGAATTGTGGAAAGACCTTCCCTGGCAAAGAAGGGTTCTGCACAAGGGCAGGAAAGTACTTCTGTAGTCAGGAGTGCCTTAAGGCAGGCGATCCTGATGCCCTACAGAAGGAAGAGCATTACAAGTACACACAGGTGATGGCTGACAAGATCAGAAAAGCCCGCCGTTACAGGATAGGAGAGACAAGATGACAAACAACAGCAACCGAATATTTGCAATCCCCTGTAAGAAACATTACAGGGATCTGGGGTTTGGAATTGCCCAGTTGAAGACTCAGCCAGGGCAGATAGCAGAAGTTCACCCGATAGTGAATAATAAGACACAGCTATACACTATCCCAGCCAGGAGAACCTGGGAAGAGGCTGATGACCGAATCCTGTGGGAGCCTATAGGAGAATAATCCATGAAGAGAGTTAAGGACATGAGTTATGGGGAGCTTCTGGTGGCGATTACAAACGCCAGAAAATCACTCACCACCACGGGGATATATTTAAAAACCCTGGAAGCCAGAAAAGAAAATCTGGCCACCTCCGTAACTCACCGGAGGAAATCCCCTGGGAAAAAGATAATCCTGGTATACTGAGAAAATAATCAGGGGTAATTACTTTGAGAAAATAATCCAGAAAATACCCTAATTCGACTCCCTCGGGAAAAATGTCAGGAAAATCCCCGAAAATATCATTCCCAATAATATCAGGAAATTAAGTGATCCAAAAAGTGGGTCAGACCCCCACTTATCATAGGAAAATCCATTTTTGGGAAATCATGAATTCCGGCCACATGTAATAATATCAGCATGTTACCAGAAAACATCCTGAGACAGGACCAGAAATCTGGAAAATCCAGAAAATCCCTGAAAATATTTTCCTGAATAATATCAGGGGGGTTTACTAGGTCGGAAAGTGGGCTGGACCCTGTAGATCATTGGGGAAAAATTCATAGAGGAAAAGGAGGAAAATATAAAGACTTTTTGAGTGTAGAACGGTATGAATTATTCATACCAATAGCGTGTAGAACGGTATGAATTATTCATACCGATAGAGGGAAAATATAGTAAGAATGGGCGTATGCTCAAAAAAAGGGTAGGTATGATGATTTATCATACCGGCTGAGTCCCTACTCCCATGCGGGTTTCAGCCCGTCATTCCCCCCTATGCATAACGATCTAACCCTCAAGGTGGACTCTTACTGCTTCTAATGTTTATCTATCCCACAAAGGGCAGAAAAGCCCAGAAAAGCCCACAAAGGGCAGAAAAGCCCTACCACAGGGTATTACTCAGGAGGAAAATTATGTTTAAGCAAAGGTTCCTTAAAGGAGGAAATCATGAATAGTCTACGGGATGTTATGAAGGACAGGCTTATGGAAACGCTTCTTAAAGCGTTTCCTGAACTTGGGGAAGAGGTTATGAACAGGGTTGTTTATGACTTGGCTGATGTAGCCTTTGATACCCTGGGGGTACCCTCAGAAACACAGGATCTTGTATATGTGGAGGGGTTTAGCAATGGAGTTTGTAGACCCCTGGTATTTGGGGGGAATTTGGAGGAGGATCTTTAACTAGGTCTAGTAGAATTGGAGAATATAGACGAGGATCTTTAACAAGGAGGAAACAACATGAGGAAAATCAAAGAAGTAAGTTACTCAAAGAAAATGGCGAAAACAATCACCAGCTTGTGTGTTGACTACACACTTGACCAGATCACTGAAGGTACCTTCATAATAAATCTGGACACTATGGTGCGTGCCATGAAGGAGAATCTTATGAACAGCAGGATGCAGAGAAAAAACAGTACATTGTAGGAAAAAACAGGAGGAAATACCATGAAAAGAGAATTTGAGATTTACTATCGGGATTTGAATGTAACGGCCAAAGAACGACTTCTTCAGGAGTTTGAGACTTCCGAAGAGGAAGAAAATTGGGAAGTTATGCCTCTCGCTGTTATTGAGCGGGAGATGATTGATGGTGAATACGTAGAAGTTTCCGGTACAGAATGAGTTTAAGGAGAAAAACTATGCTGGAAAAAAGGGATTATGCAAATGCGGTAATGGTACAGAACGCCTGCAATTTATCCGGGGTTGTCCGGGAGTTTGCTATTGTTTGTAAGAAAATCTGGGACGAAGCCTGGGAAAAGGGGCATGGAACTACATGGGTGAATACTCACCCAATCTGCCGGATGTATGCCGAACAGATTAACTTTCTGGCCTCTGGAAGAGATTATATGGAGGCTTATGAGGAATGTGAGAAAAAAGGAGGATTAAAACCATGAAAAGAGAAGAAGTATTAGATCGTTTCTGTTACCTCAAGATAAAGAAAGAAGAGATTGAGGAGGAGCTGGCGAAGCTCCAGGGAACTATGCTGGGGTGGAAAAACAGGGTTGAGAAGGAAAAAGTCCCCCCTTATGGAACCCTTACCCTGATCAAGAGAAGTAATTGGAAGATTTTAGATATCCCTGGAGTGTTTAAGAAGTTGGGGAGGGAGACATTCCTGGGAATTTGCAGCGTTCCGGCAGGGAAACTCCAAAAGGTTGTTGGGGATATCGGGTTTGACAAACTTCAGGAATTGGGAATTGTCAAACAGGATGAGGATACGGAGTACTATACCCTGAAGAAGAATGGGGTGTTCAAGAACAAATAACAGGAAGCAATGGAAATTCCTTGCTTCAAACAATGTAGTAAGGAGGAAGAATATGACACCTGAAGAGAAAAGAGAAATCAAGGAGCTGGCAAACAAGCTGTCAAGGTTTGTCAATGGTTGTACTCAGGATGGAGTAGTGGCTTTGGCCGATGAGATCCTTCGTGAGCACAGGACGCTACAACAGCAGACCTTCGGGCTCTTCCTGACATGTATCAGGAAGTGGGCTGCTCTGGGAGAGGGCTGGTACGACCTGAGAAATGAATGGACGGTGCAGACCTGCAAGAAAATCGTGGAAAAGGTGGAGGATGTTCAGTACTCCCCACCATTTGTATAGAGGGAGGGAATAAGAGATGAAGAGAGAACCAGGGATTTTAGTAAGCAGGGAACATGGAGTGAACCCCTCAATGGGAGTTTGCGTTAATTGTGGAGAGTCTACAGGAGAAATTATCCTGGTGGGGAAGTGCAACAAGCACATTTGCAGAAATTGCAAACTGGAAATCTACCAGAACGGAACACCTCAGAAGTGTCCCCGTTGCGGATCAGGGGATACTTTCCTGAAGGAGGTAGACGTTGCTGCTCCCAGGGAAATGCCTCATGGCCTCTGTGACAAGTGCAAGGCAGACAATGAGAGAATGGGAGCCTTAGTCCGGCAGGGGGGAATCTACTGGAGATGCCCTGCATGTGGGTCTAATGGGGTTATCCTACCAGGGAAACCCTTGGCCTTGGCAGTGAGGCACCAGCTACAACTTGCAGCCCCGAAACCCTGTGGGGTTGAGCTAACACCAGAGCAGTGCCCAGTCTGCTCTAAAAGGAGGTAGAAAATATGGATAGTGCAGAAATAGGAAAAGATTTACGGATTTTACAGAATCTTGCATGGGCTTTGGATAAGCCCCTGGAAGAGGCGCTTTCCATAGTCATTCAAAATGCAGTGAGAAAGAGAGACTACCCGAAGATCTGTTTAGCCTGCAAAAGGCCGGACAGTTGCTCAGGGTGTTTCTTTCAGCCCAAGGATCCCTTGAGTATTGAAGAAATCAGGGATTGGCTGTGGCATCACCCCTGGAGTCACCCCGATTGGTTGTATGCCAAACAGGGGACAGATAAATACATAGAGATGAACAGGGAGAGGTTGTCCCAGTTTATCCAAAAGGAGGAAAGATTATGAAGGCAAGTATGGTAGAAGTTCTCCTGGAGAAGGCTATTCGGGGTTTCCGGCCAGTCCTTCTTGTAGGAGCGCCTGGTGTAGGGAAAACAAGCCTGACAGATCAGGTGAGAGATCGCCTGAAATGTGACATGCTGGTTTCCCACCCGGTTGTAAATGATCCAACAGATGCAAAAGGAATGCCTGCCATAGTGAAGGGCAAGGCTCTATTCCTTCCCTTTGGAGATCTGGAGTATGTCATATCCTACAAGGGAGAACTGTTGATCTGGTTGTTAGATGATATTGGACAGGCCCCTCCAGCAGTTCAGGCCAGCTATATGCAGCTGCTCTTGGCCAGGAGAATCAACGGCCACAAACTCCCCAATTCAGTGGTGTTTGTTGCAGCCACAAACAGGAGGGGAGATCGAGCTGGAGTCTCGGGGGTTCTGGAGCCAGTAAAAAGCAGGTTCCACATGATTATTGAGTTGGAGGCAGACGCTGAAGACTTGATAAAGTGGGGGATGAAAACAGGGAAGCTCAGAAAAGAAGTCTGTGCTCTTCTCAGGCTATTCCCGGAGTTGCTGATAGAGCCCCCGGCCAAGGACATAAAGCCAAGTGTGTGCCCAAGGGTATGGGAATTCTGCTCACAAACTCTGGATGACTTTGACAACACAGAACATCTGTTTAGTGCTCTGTGTTCCACAATAGGGGATGGGCCGGCTGCTCAGTTATATGGACTGATGACAGTATTCAGGGATCTTCCCACTGTGGCCTCTATAAAGAAATCCCCAGAGGGAGCCAAGTTACCGGAGAAGCCTTCAGGGTTTCACGCAATGAGCACTGTACTCAGCAAGCACTTGGGGAAACACCCAGAAGATGTCTCCCCAATATTCTCCTATGTAGAGAGAATGCCTGGAGACTTTGCGGTGTGCACTATCAGAGATACCCTGACAATAAGGCCAGAACTGGCTGATACTGAGGCGTTTCAGAAGTGGAACGCAAAGAATGTCGGCTTGTTCATATAACAAATAATAGGAGGCAGTATTATGTATGAAATTCACATTACAGAGACAGCAAGAAACTCTCTCAAAGAAGAAGCTCACAGTTTCAATAGTTTCCGGCGGGAGCTCCCTGATATTGATTCAGTCAAGGGTGCTCTGATTGATATGTATGGAAAACTCCCAAAGGGAAGGCAAAAGGTGTACATAGACACACTTTCCGGCGAAACACAGGAAGTTGGCTTCCTACACTCTTTCTGGAACAGAGACGTTTCTCACAACTCAAAATCCTGGTACCAAACCGACTGGATTTCTATATACGAGGTAACAAGAAAGCCAGTCAAAATTATCTAACCCTAACAGGCAGCATAATCAGGAGGTTATTATGCCAAACATCTCAGAAAAAGCGGTTCTTGTCAGGTTGAGTCTGTCCCAGTGGACAGCAAGGAAATACGACAAACGTGTTTCCTTGGAGATTGCCGGACAGCATGGAATCGATGCGGATCTCGGGAGATATAACAAGGTGCTGGTGGACAGCAATGAGATCAAGAAGATTTCCAAGGTGGCCAATGCCACCAGAACTTTCTTCTATACAAACACCCTCCCCTGGTCAGCTGAGTACTGGATACGTCCTACTCAGGGGTACATGCAGTTTATGACATACCTGGGGGAATATAGGGCAGAGTTTGATTCCAAAGTCCGGGACTTCTGTGGACTGTATGAACAACTGAGGGAAGATGCCCGAAGGAACCTGAAGGGGATATTTAATCCCAGTGACTATCCCCCTGTAGGAGCTATTAGCAATAAGTTCGGGTTCAGCGTAAATGTAATGCCCTTGGCAGGGGCGAAGGACTTCAGGATTGACCTATCCCAGGAAGAGGTTGATCAGATGGGCAGGGCTCTGGAAGCTCAGAATAAACGGGCTGTCCAACAGGCCATGAAAACAGCCTGGTACAGACTATATGAGGCTGTGGCCCACATGTCAACCAAGCTGAATGACACAGGGAGCAAGCAGATATTCCGGGATTCCCTGGTAGGAAACCTTGAGGAACTGACAAAGATTCTACCTGTGCTCAACGTAGCCAATGACCCAGAGCTTACAAGGATGTGTGATGAGGTAGAGCACCAGCTCTGTAGCTTTGATCCTGAAAATCTGAGGGCAGATGACAAAGCAAGGCAGACCACCGGAAGGGCAGCTATGTCTCTGGCAAAGGAACTGGAAGAGATAATAGACAAGCAGGTGGTAACTGAGGAGGCAGACCTGCTTGACAGTATTATAAATGGCCTGTAATTTAACAGATCACTTGAAGCAATGAAAATACACTGCTTCAAGTGATTAAGTGAGGAGAACAAATATGACAATAGAACAAGAAGTAATGAAGGCAAAGATTGCCTTGCTACTCAAGGAGAGATTGTTCGGGGGTTTAGTTACATTCCTGGATATCTATTCTACAAAGGACAGTGAGGTTATCACTGCTTGTACTGATGGGGAGGTGATAGAGTACTCCCCCAAATTTTTCAAGCAATGCACCAGGTCACAAATAGTTGCTGTCCTGGCCCATGAGGTCCTGCACTGCGTTTTCGGGCACCATATATACAGGGACAACAGAGACCTTAAACTTTGGAATCAGGCTGGAGACTATGTAATCAATCCCATTCTGGTAGATAGCTATTTTGAACTACCAGGGGAGCCTTTACTGGATAATCGGTTCCGGGGAATGAATACAGTTCAGGTGTATAATATCTTGGCAAAAGAGCAGGGTTTACCCAAAGATGGTGGGACAGGAGGATCTCCCTCCCCAGGGGAAGTTACAGACTCCCCGTCCAAGAGCAACCATGAAAAACTGAATCAGGAAGAGCAGGTCTGGAAACAGAGAGTTGCTCAAGCTCTGACAAACGCAAAACTGGCAGGAGCTATCCCCTCCGGACTGGAAAGGGCGCTCTCTACTCTACTTATCCCAAAGGTATCCTGGAGAGAGGCTCTTTGGGAGGTGGTACAAGAGAAAGCCCAGGATGACTACAGTTTCCTCAAACCGAACAGGAAGTATACTGCCGGCTCTATAATCCTGCCCAGTCTATTCAGTGAAAGGATTAAGGCCATCGTGGTAGCAGTTGATACTTCCGGCTCTGTCTCTACAGAAGAGCTTACCCAGTTTGCCTCAGAAATTGAGGAAATACAGGCAGTAATGGGCACAGATATAGCTGTGGTTTACTGTGATACCAAAGTTCAAAACTTCCAGAAGTTTGAACCTGGAGACCCAATAAAACTGGAGCCCAAAGGTGGAGGTGGTACAAGATACTCCCCAGTATTCTCCTGGGTAGAGAAGGAAGAGATTAACCCCTCCTGCCTAATCTATCTTACAGACGGCCAGTGTTCAGACTTTCCCAAGGAGGCTCCCTATGATTTCCCAACCCTTTGGGTTACTAACCGGAGTGGGTGGAAACCCCCATTTGGGACTGTAGTTGAGTTTTAAACTGGGTAGCTCGTTATGCATAGTTGGGAATAACGGTCTGAAACCCACAAGGAGAAAAGCAAGTCAGGATTAAACAAATAATAACACACCAGGAGGAAAAGACATGAAGCGAGTTATCAACAAAAAACTGTATGACACAAGCACAGCGGAACTTATAGCAAACAATGAGTTCCAGGATGGGGCAAACAAATTTAATCAGGGCAGAGCAGTCTACCTCTACCGTACCAGGAAAGGGCAGTTCTTTGCTCACTATGTCACTTGCTGGCAGGGAGAACAGGACTCAATAGAATCCCTAACTATTCCAGAGGCTATAGAACTCTTTGAGTTTATACCCGGAAACCCGGATGTCTGGCCGGAGGAGTTCGGACCGCTCGAAGATGCATAAATAAGATAATACATCAGGAGGAAAAAGACCATGACTATGTCACACCAACAGGTAGCAGAAGAATTTGCCCACGGAGCCACGAAGGGGCAGGGCTCCAGGATGTTCATAGAGGGGGACACCATTTACAGCTATGGACATCACTTCCCAATCGCAAAAAGATACAAAGGTGGGTACGTTTTTACAGAGGACGGATACTCATCCTCAACAAACCACCACAAATCTATAGTTCAACAAGCCATTCACTATGGAATCCTCTGGTACGCACCAGGCTGTAACGAATTACGGATCGTAGAGGGGGCTGCTGCTACCCTAGAGCATAATCTGAATAGGATACCCCAAAGCAGGTCACTGTTCTCTCACTATGTTCAGGGAGCTAGGCAGGCTGTCAGTGTAGCCCAAATAGCATCAGAAAGTCTAGGGTTAAGCATGGCCCCCATGTACAAGGTAATGGCTACGGAGAAAGCAACTCAGGCCATAAAAAAGATAAGCAGGAAGGCCCCGGAGGAGCTGGAACTTATCTACCTTTACGGTAAGGCTCAGTTCTTAGCCAACCGAAAAGGCACAGTTTTAGCTGACCTGTAAAGAAAGAGTAAGTATTAGCCGGCAGTACCGCATTCTACCACGGGTATATATACCTGTGGTAGAAAATACATAAACAAGGAGCAGACCATGGAAAACAGTCCAGTAATCACCGAAGAGTATAAAGGATACACAGTAGAAGTGCACTATGATGATGATGCAGAATCCCCCCGAATGTGGAGCAATCTTGGAACTATGGTGTGTTTCCACCGTAGATATTCTCTAGGGGATGTAGAAAAAATATACTCTTCCCCGGAGGAGTTTGTTCTGCACCTGGCACGAAACTATATGAACCAGCACATCGCTGAGTCAGACTATGAAAACCTTTCTGACAGGGCATTTATAACTAAATATATGAAGTTGCTTGACAGGTACATCATTTCCCTCCCTTTGTACCTCTATGACCACAGTGGAATTACCATAAGCACAGCTCCCTTTAACTGCTCCTGGGATAGTGGACAGGTTGGGTGGATATTTATTGCCAGAGAGTCTGTTAGAGAAGAGTTCAAGGTCCAGAGGATCGGCCCGAAGCTGAAGAAGAAAACCCTTGCTGCTCTAAGGGGTGAGGTAGAAGTCTATGACCAGTTTCTCCAAGGAGAGGTCTATGGGTATGCAGTCAAGGACTCCGAAGATAAGGATGTGGATTCCTGCTGGGGATTTTTTGACTCCCCTGATAAGGTCCTGGTAGAAGGCAAAGAAGTTGTGGACGCCATAATAAAACACGGAAAATAACACTTAAGAAAACAACAGGAGGAGCAAACTATGGCACTATACCTGGTAGTAATACACGGGGATGTTGACCCTGGGTTAGAAGGACCCTTTAACTCAGAGGATGAGCGGGACAAGCGGGCTCTGGAGTTCCGGGAAGAGTATGGGGATTCCAGTGGGGTGTACATGCTGGATGTTAATTATCCGGGACCCATACTCCAAAATGCTGTAGAAATATCAGCCTATACCGGGGGGTTCTTTGAGCCATGAATACTCGACAATGTGCAGTATGTGGGGAAACCCGACCAGTAAAGGAATGTGGGGATGGTATTCATGTACCAAAGACTACCTGTCTGTGGTGTATGAAAGAGAAATATGACTACATCCCATTGTTTGTATCCTTCCCCCCTCAAGTGAAGAAAAAGAAAAAGAGGAAACCACTCAAAGCCCTGGCTGCTTTGGCTAAAAAGAGAAAAGCTCTGGCTGCCAAGAGGGAGGAAAATGCTGACCTAAAATAGGTATCAGCACATTAATATATAAAAGACATGGTACATGTCTCCTATAAAAGCCCTGGGGCACGGCGATAAAAGGCCCCAAAGGAGGTAACTTCAATGCCATCTAATGAGGAATTGATTGACATGTTTGTTGCTGGGGTTCGGGTTAAAATTCCTCTGAGGAGCTACAGCTTGAGCTTACTAAGAGATCACCTGGTTATTCGCATACATCCCACTCCTGATACATATCAAAGCTCTGTTTATTGGTGGGGAGACCCAACCCTTATGAGAAGATACCCGGAAGGGATCATTATAAGTCCTATAAATGTTCCCCAAAAGAAAGTTGCACTAGAGAAACTAACATCCCGGAGAGTCCCTTTTTGGGAAGCTCCAAACTGTGAGAAGGATAGTCTAATCGGGTATCAGGTAGATAATATTTTAGTCCTGTTAATTAAGATTGTAAACCTGAATGGGGGCAGTCCCAAAGGAGTTTTTCTTCCTCAACCACTGATCCCTTATACGTCTGTCTTAAGCAACACCCCAAAGAAAAAGGACTTTATATCTTTTGCTAAAGAAACACAGGCTCTGATCAGGCTAGCCCAAACAACGGCAAAGCACTGGGGACTACCCCTACATCTCTTGTACTCTCTCCTAAGAACTAACACATCAGTAACAGCTTTTTCCATATTAAGAGAACTGGGATACTTGCCCTTAGAACTTGCAACAGAGTTTTCCAAAGCCCAGATAATGCCAGAAAAGTCCACGTATTTTACAATTCAGGGGGTTCTCGTTCCATAATCAACCGAATAACAAGGAGGAATAAACCATGAAAAAAGTAACTGCTGTAAACAAACTGGAAAAGGAAAGAGACAAACAAATCGAGGATGACCAAGAAGGAGGCACAGTATGGCTTTCTTAATAGGCGCAGCAACCAAAGAAGAAATTAAGGAGATGGAAAGCCTTGGATGGGAAGTTGAGAAAGCCCCGGAGGCATTTGCAGATATAGCTGTGGGGGAGGACAAGGCGGTCCTGGTATACGTTGATAATGACATAGCAAAAATAATTGCAGACTGGAGTAAGGAGTAAATAATATGAAGCTGATAGTTCTTTTGATAATGCTGTGGGTTTTGTGCAAGTACGACAAGCCTACCAAAGGCGGGGGAAATCCGAACTACCAGAGGTATGCTATGAAGAACGATCTTATGAGAATGTTCAAATAGCTTTTAGGAGGAAACCATGAGCTTTGGAAAGACCTTTCACACCTACAAAGAGGCGAAACACTACCTCAAAAAGAGGGAAGCCCGAAAGCTCCTCTATCCCAAAGAGACAATAAGGAAGCTCTCAAAGAAACTATTCCCCAGAAGGAGGAAACTTTACCATGTGGGAACATACATAGACTTCCTTAATTTTGATTAACCCAGGAGGCAGTACCAAATGACTAATGACCAGTTAATACACAGATTCCTTGACGGGAAAACCAAAGGAGGGGAACAGTCCTATGGCCTTTACGTAGAGGATAATAAACTGTTCTCCCGAGGGCGCAACCAGTGGCCAATAGCTACCAGGGAGATCTTGAAAGAGAAAGCGGTGTTCATCATTGAAAGTTATTACTTAAACTTAGCAGCGAGCCAGAAACATCGGGAACAGGTAAAAGCCCTAGCCCTGCTTGATCCCACCCGTATAGTCTATGAAGCCCCACATGCAGACCCAGCTAAAGTTGCAGATACACAAAAAATCCGCTTCCAAGTAGTACTACGCAGTATGCAAAGTTCTGTAAAGTGTGTCTTAGAGGATATCCCAACTGTACTGGAAGCTCTAAATAAAATAGAAGAATTTAAGAATCTTATGGGTCTAGATAAGAGGCTTGGCGTCCTTGAAAACCCTGCCGATTTTCAGGAGTTATTCAGTTGGCTGTTAGATAGCAACTCTTTAATTAATGAGGAGGATAGGGAAATACTGAGGAAACTGTGGACTATCTCTATGCTGTTCCAAAACAACAATCCAAAATAAAATATAATCCCCTAAAGGCCAAGGCCAGTAAAGGTCAAGGCCAGTTAATAAGACAGGAACAATTTACTAAACACTGGAGGTAAGAAAATGGCTAAGTTTGACGTGTACCTACTGACCCCTACGGCCTCTTGGGAGGGTATTGAAGCCCCCACCGAAGAGGAAGCTATAAACATCGCAAGAGAAAGCGATCAACTGTTAGATTATGTTTACCAGGATTCTGGGGAACCCTACCAATATATTGCCCTACAAACAGATGATGACGAAGATATGGAGGAGGTGGAGAAGACAGAAGAGGCAGATAATAACTAGCTAAAGAGTTGACAGACTCTATAAAACTATATATATAGATAAACCAATGGGGGCTGACAGGAAAAGTCCTCCTGCTCTTCCTATCTGATAGGGTCAGCAGCCCCCCTTCTAAAAGGAGAGACCATGATAACTCTGAAAATATTAGACCCAGTTCATATAGAGACCAACATGGAGGGTAAGGCTAACCTGAATAAACTGCTCAGTTACCAAGCCTACTATTGGCACACAGGGAAAACCAAATCCGGGTACGGAAAGAAACGGGTGGACTACCCAGTGTACCTGATCCAGACTTTAAGTAACAGCAAACATATATTTCTTACAGGGTTCCTCCCCAAAGTTATCAACTTTCTGGAAGAATTGAAAATGCCCTATGAAATAACCGGGGAGATCCCAAAGGTGGCCTATGATCCGCCAGATATCCCTGGCATAATATACAGACCAGACCAGAAAAGATTGATCGAAGCCGCTCTGGAGAATGGCAGAGGTGTACTTCAGGCACCTTGCGGGTCCGGTAAGGGCTTGATATTATTAGCTTTAGTTAAAGCCTTTGGACAAGAGAATATTCTATTCCTATGTCATAGTGTCACCATAATTTCCCAGTTCAAAGAGGAACTGCTCAAATGGGGGTTCAACCCCAAAGAAATTGGAGTTCTATCCGGGAGTCAGAATACCACCGGCAGGATTCAGCTGGCTTCTATACAGTCCTTCTCGAAGCTCATACCGAAAACTTATGTGGACAAATATGATGTGATCCTAACGGATGAGTGCCATGGTATTTCTAGCCTAAAAGGCATGTATGGGTTCGTTCTCCAGAGAACTCTGGCACCAGTCCGAATAGGAGTAACGGCTACGATGCCCTATAGAGATGAAGCAATATTCGCTCTTGAGGGATTGATAGGCCCGAAGCTGGGGGAACTTACTGTCAAGGAAGGGAATGAGATAGGGATTATAGCCAAACCAGAAATCCAAATCATAGAAGTCCCCACCATAGATGGCCTTGAGGAGTGTAGGAATTATCAGGATGTTTACCAGGTGGGGGTTGTTGAAAACTTCACCAGGAATATGCTGATTTTCGCTTTGGCTAAGAAGCAGGTTGAGAAGGGGAAGTCTGTACTGATCAATGTCAACCGGCTTGAGCATGGGTACAGACTGGAAGCCCTCGGCAATGAGTGGGGTCTGGAGTGCAAGTTTATCCATGGAGATGCGGATGAGGATACCCGGAACAGAATCAAACATGCTCTGGACAGCAAGGAAACCATGTGTGTCATAGCCTCAACAATCTTCAAAGAGGGAGTAAACATCCGCTCACTGGACACCTGTATAAATGCTGCCGGCCAGAAGAGTGAGATAGCCACACTACAGGCCCTTGGCAGGGGGCTCAGGACCACTGAGGATAAAAAGACTGTCCTTATCATAGACTTCAAAGACATGGGACATAAATACCTGAGAAGCCACTACAGAGCACGGTACGCAATTTACAAGAAGAACGGATGGATAGAAGATCCAGAGGAAGGAGCAAAATGAGTAAGGAAGACTGGAACACGCACACAGACCCACCCCCCTGGGAAGCGGAACCAAATTATATAACCCTGGTCTTTGACGAGTTGCTACACACCACAGCCAAGGCATACTTAATATCCTTTGGGGACAAAGAAATATGGGTGCCCAAAAGTATTTCTACGATCCGATCAACCAACCACCAAAACTTTATAGACATAAAAGAGTGGTTTGTAGAGCAAAACGAGTTGGAAATTTATGAGGAAGAGAAATAGATATGGCAAAAGAAATAGGAAAGAAAATGGTATCTACCGGAGTAGGTATAGTAAAGGTTGGAGCAGCTATAATGGTAATTGGGATATCAATAATATTTATAGCTGTCTGCATTGTTGTTGCGATTGTATTAACCTAGGGAGGGAAATTATGGCCAGTTTTATGGAATGGTTAACAATAGCCCTGTTTATGTTTTCCATAACAGTTAACAGTATCCTACCTTGTATAATTCTGGTTTTGTTATCCCTATTCTCTGGGATATTGGGGTATAAATTATTTGGGTCCTGGAGAAGCTCATGAAAAGAAAGGACTACTCTGACTTTGATATAGTAGCCTTCCTTGAAGATCAGGATATCTATCACAGATTTTCAGGGAAGAATGTTGGAAGGAATTGGGTAGGCTTCCAATGCCCTTTTGCGAAGGCCACGGAGAACATGGGGGTGCCAGTCTTGACCATAAGACCTTCTCCTGCTGGCAATGCGGAGAAGGGGCATCCCCTCCAAAACTAGTCAAGCAAATTCTTGGGTGTTCCTGGGCAGAGGCTTATCGTACTGTTGAGCAGTACTCTCAACTGGACACAGACAGGCTCTTCACCCAGGTCCCAATATCTGAGAGAAAGAGCCTAGTAGAACTTCCACCTTTATCTGCCCCTCTGGTAGGTCCAGGTGGGGGGTATATCAAATCGAGGGGACTCGACCCTGGGGTTTTGGAGGCCGAGTATGGAGTAAAAGAGATTGGGGTACTGGGAGACTACAGGCTCCGGCTTATTATACCAGTGTATGTAGACAATACCTTAGTAACCTTTACCACACGGAGGTATGTTGAAAACAGTGAACCCAAATACAAAGCTCAACCCCCAGAGAAAGCAATCATCCCAATCAAGCACTGCCTGTATAATATAGATACAGTTAAAGATCAGGCGATTATTGTTGAAGGCCCTGTGGACGTTTGGAAACTGGGAATAGGATCAGTGGCTCTGTTTGGAACATCCAGCACAGTAGAGCAGCAAGAGATGTTGGTAAACCGGGGAGTAAAAAGAGTTTTTATTATGCTGGACCCAGGTACAGAAAAGCCAGCAGAGAAACTTTACTTCTCTTTGATTTCCCTCATACGGGAAATAAAAATAGTAAGACTGGAGGGCTTAGATCCTGGGGGCATGACACAGGAAGAGGCCATTAATCTTAAGTTACAGCTGCTTTAGTAGCTTGACACAACAGGGGCTTTTTTATAGATTGAAACCTACCCTTAAGTACAAACTCCAAGGCAGATTAACGGAGTAGTCTATGGAAGAAATCAAAACTTGGCAGGAGAAGATCCACAATCAAGGCAAGGTTATTAAAAGGAAGAGGCCATCTCTGGCAGATAGAGATGGCCCCAAAAACAGAAAGGCAAAACCAGTACCAAACACACCCAGATGTGTAAATATAAAATCAGAAGACACAACTGTCAAGCCCAAACTTAATAGATCTCTCTTTGCCAATCCGGCAGGGGCTAAATACAAGACTAAAGAACCAAAGAATCTACAGGCTACTAATACTGTAAGAGAGTATATCACCATCTGGAACACCTCAAAATTCCCTAAATTAAGGGAGTTCAAACCTGGAGGATCCAAGGCTCAGACAAAAAGATTCAAAGAAACTGTAAGAGCCTTGAAACATCTGAACTCCGGGAAATTATTCTCCGGGGAAATTCCTGGTGTGCGGTTCCCCCCCTCCTTTAAACCCAGAGTACTTAAGATACCCCCGGATAGGTTCAAATTCCTGGTAGAAAATCTGGAAAAAAAGGCTTTTAATCCAGATTATTTGCCGAGAAACAAATCTTTCCTGGCAAAAACCAACTTATTACTGTTCCTGGTAGGCAATGGGGCGTATGGGACAACCCCCAGTCTGTTGCTGGACCAGGGAATAACCCATGCAATACCAAATACCAGCGCAAGACCAGTAGATCCTAAGCTGTTCGAGGCTTTCAAGGAGATGTTCCTACGAAAACTGGGGCTCCCCATAGAATCCCTCACTATCAGGGACAAAAACAATATAGTTGGAGCCTCAAATAAATACCTGCATTTCTTTACTCAGTTTTCAAAATCCTTTGAATATTATGGATACAAAGACCCCATAGCTTTTCTTGATTACTACTGGAAAGCCCTGGAAAATGACTGGCCCGGAGAAAAATTGAAGAGCCTGCCTTCCGGGTACTTAAATAATACTCTGATAATAAATAAGACTCTGGTTCCCTACTTCCTGAAAACTGGGTTGCTTAAGGACTATGATCTGATGGGAACAACCTTAGAGTACTGGAGAAAAAAAGAATGACAATATACTGGGCATATATAACTGGACCAGAAATCCAAAGTCCCACATACGTGGCCATGGCCACACCCTTAAAACCAGGGGTGCAGGTATCTCTTAGAGATACTCTTGGGTACATCCAGAAAGAAAAGGAGGGCTCATGGGGAGTATATAGTAAACCGATAGACGGTTTCCTAACTGTGGAGCCGAACGCCCGATACGCAAAAGCAAGGTTGGAAGCATACCTAAATAGAGAGGAATAGGCCCATGAGGATAAGAAATAAAGACTGGTGGCACACTCTTACGGAAGAAGAGAGAAAAGAACTGCATCATTTGGAAAGAGCTAACGCCACATGGGTAAACAGATTTGACAAGGGAGTTGTGTGCCGGGGGTGTGGGAAATTCCGCAAGAGCCTTGAAGGAGGTGTCTGTAAAGACTGCCGGAAAAGAATAGCAGACCTAATAGATAAGGCAGATAGGTCTGTGGAAAACAAATGATAGATCGTGTGAAGTTTCAGATAACCAACCCAGAACACACCATAGAAGAACTCATCCTTGCAGGGATGATAACCCATACAGACTTCCTTAAACGAATAGCCTCCAGAGTAAATCTGGATTACTTCAGATCCCTGGAAATCCGGATACTGATCTCTTGGATCCTGGAATATCTTGAGACCCAGGGAGAGGCCCCCGGCAAAAAGATGGAGGTGATTTGCAGAGTAGAAACCCAAAAAGATGAGGCCCTGCAGAAGCAGAAATTAGAAAGCCTTATAAACATAGCCCTGACCCAGTTTGGGGACTCTTTTAACACAGAATATGTTCTGCCAAAAGCCCTCCGGTATTTCCGAAAACAATCTCTTACCCTGTCTATGGAGTTAACCCGACACTTTTTAGACAAAGATGATCTGGAAGAGGCCGAGCTGTCCTACTATAAATATAAGGAAGTTGCAGAAGAGATCAGCTACACCCCTAACCCCTTCAGTGATGAGGCCATTCAGAATTGGTGGGAATATACAGAAGAAGAGCTGATGAGGTTCCCTGGATACCTGGGCACCTACCTCTCCCCTATATGCAGGGGGCAGCTGATTGGTGTGATGGGGCCTCCCAAACGGGGGAAAACAACCCTGCTCACGGAATTTGCCTGTATCGCCCTGATGCACAAACTCAAAGTTGCCTTCTTCAGTCTTGAGATGAACCTGAATAAGATCAACCAGAGAATAATGACACGACTGGCCGGCAAACCAAAGATCCCGGAAAAATATCAAGACTTTGTAATCCCCGTAATGGACTGCCTTAAAAACCAAACCGGGGAATGCAGATCGGTTCATAGAGCCAGTAAGATAAACCTACTGGGGGATGACGGAAAAGTAAGAGCTTATGATCCCAGACTGGATGGCAGGTACCTACCTTGCACCTACTGTCTCGAAACAGGAAAGGGCCTGAATACCAGGCTGCTTGAAAATGACTATGCTTTTGCTGTCTGGTATCAGACAAAGCGGTATCCCCACACCACCATTAAGGATTTCAAGACAGTAAGGGATGACTTCCAGCAAATATTCGGGGGCAATAATTTAGTTGTTGAAGCCTACCCGGTGGGGACATTCAGCTGCAAAGACCTGAAGAACAGACTCACCCTGCTGGAACAGGAAAAGAAGCTCCTGTTTGACGTTATCTGTATACCTGAAGGTTCCTTAGTATTAACTCAGGATCGGGGGTTAGTTCCAATAGAGAAAATAGAGAAGAGCGACAAAGTGTGGGATGGTCGTGCCTGGGTTGGGCATGAGGGAGTAATCTATAAAGGAGTAAGAGAGGTTATAGAATATGCAGGAATTACAGCAACACCAAACCACCTCTTCTGGACAGAAGGTGGGTGGAGAAGTCTTGAGTTGTGCAGAAAACTGGGACTACGAATTGCACAGACCGAACATAATGGGAAAAATTTACGGATTGGCGAGAATTATATCCCCAACAGTGAGAGTTCGGATAAGAAAAAGAACAAGGAAGGGTGGAAAGCAGTATGGCTACTATGTCCACATAGAGTGTACTCAATGTGGAAAAGAAAAAATGACTCCAAAAGAGATAGCAGACAGATGGGACCTCTGCCTAAACAGCTATCGAGGGTATGGGATATTAGAAACGCCGGACCCTTTCATAGCTTCACTGTGCAAGGAGTTCTAGCACACAACTGCGTTGACTATGCCTGCATCATGAAAAAGGAAGACAGAAGGGAACACAGACTGGAGATAGGGAGTATTTGGGAGCAGCTTACAGCTCTCAGTCAGGAAAGAAACTGTCTTGTGGTAACGGCCAGCCAGACAAACCGGGCAGCCACAAGTAAGGCAGATCTTTCGATGGAAGATTTGGCAGAAGATTATTCCAAAGCCATGATAGCTGACATGTTCCTGGCAATAAACCAGACTAGCCAGGAAAAAGACGCACAAATATTAAGGATAGCTACTATTTTGCACAGGCACAGGGGGTTTAGCCTTCACCACCAGTGCCGGGTAATCCAGGCTCCGAGTATTGGGCAGTTCTGTTTAGGCTCCTGTGGAATAACACGAAAACTTTCGAGATAGGAAGTCGCCCCCAGCATGGGGACGTGGATTGAAACAAACGAGATAGGTTGACAGATTATAGATAGCTATATATAATGATAGGAGTATAGGAGAAAATAAGATGGAAAAGAGTGCATTAAGTGAACAGGTTGGGGGATCACACTACTTAAGATTTCCAATCCAGCCGGTTGAGTTTATTACAAAGAACAATCTGCCCTTCCTTCAAGGCTGTGTTATAAAAAGAATGTGTAGGATTTGCTCCCCTACTCGTAGCAGGGGAGAAAACATTCTTGACTTGAACAAAGCACAGCATGAAATAGAGCTTATTATGGAGTTTGTAGATAAGGATGAATAACACATGAACTTAACACCGGAAAATAAAGAGCATATCAACTCCCTGTCTTACTATGGACTCTTATCCCATTGGAGATCCGCTCCGGCAGGAGATCCCTGGTTTCAAGGGGAAACAGGTAGATATTGGGGGGAAAGAATGAGCGAACTCAGGAATCAACCAGGCGGAAACGCTGTGCATGTTTCTGCTTCAAAAACAATAGGATGGGAAAAATGACACAAACACCAGGAAAACTACCACCACCGCTTTCAGCAGAGTTAAGTACCAACATGGTAAATTCACCAGAAAAGATAGCACTCTATACAGACTTTATCAAAATGTTTAACAGCACACTGTCCTCCCGTAACTCCAAAAAGGATTTAAAGGAGTTGACCACAAAGATGCTGGATATAAGCCTGAGAATGTTAGTCATTGCCCCAGACCCGGTTGCCAAGAGATACACTTTCTGGAAGGGCATAACCTCCAATATCAACCAAACCCCCAGGATAACAGCGGTTGAGGAAGAAAAACTCCTCGAAGCCCTTGGTAACTTACTCCTGGAGATGAGGAAGGACATCACCGGAGAAGGTACAGTTATTACCTCTGATGACATCCTGGGTATCTTTATAAAGGATGTGCTGTGAACTCAGTAGATTGGACAGAGGCTTATCGTACTGCAGAAAACTCCAACTGCTCTGGCTGCCCTTTACACAATACTGACCAGCTCAGTCCGAACATGCCCACATCCGGGGAGGGGAAACTGGGCATAATGGTAATAGGAGAAGCAGCAGGAGAAAATGAGGCCATTGAGGGGACCCAATTTGTTGGGTCCTCCGGCAAGACTTTAAGGGCAGCTATTTCAGGACTGGGGTATGACCTCGACAGAGATTTCTGGAAGACAAATGTAGTTCGCTGCCGGCCCCCAGCAGGTAAGAAGCCTACTAAGAAAGAAATAAAGTGCTGCAACCCACTATTATTTAACTCTATCAGAAAACGTAAACCCAAAATAGTACTGGCTCTGGGTACGTCTGCCCTGACAGGTCTGATAGGCAAGTACATCACAAAGATAGCAATATCAAAGTTCCGGGGCTGCATTATACCTATCCCGGAACATAACTTCTTTCTGGCATCCACACTGCACCCTAGCTTTGTAAACAGGCAGTGGCCCCCAGACAATGACTTTGCCTATGCTACCATGAGAGAGGATATCAAGGATGCAATCCGGTATGCGGAATATCTACCCGCCAATCTGCAGGTAGAGCCTCTGGAACCACAGAAACATGTTAGAATAGTAACAGACTACCTTACCTTCAGTGCCTTGTTTGAAAAGCTGGATAAGGAAAAACCCTTAGTGGCCTTTGACTATGAAACTTCTAGTTTAAAACCTCAGCATCCTAGCAGGAGAATCTGGTCTATGTCTGTCTGCTTTAAAGGCATAAGCTATTCTTTCCCAGTCTACTACCCCAAGGTGCGGGGGACCTACCCCCAAATACCAGAGGACACCCATTGGGGTAAAGATTATCTGCCTCTTGTACGGGAAAAGATAATCAAGTTCCTTATAGACCCGAAGATACGTAAGATAGCTCACAATGAATCATTTGAGCGTATCTGGTCCCACTTTGGATTAGGAGCAAATGTTGCCAGCCTTGGCTGGTGCTCCATGACCAACCAGCATATCCTTGATTCCCGAAAAGAGTTCTGTGGTCTGAAACTTCAAGCATTTATACGCTGGGGAGTCCATGGCTATGATGATGAAGTAAAGAAATACCTACCCTCAGACTCCTCGGGCTATATGCCCAATACACTACATGATATGCCCCTGGAAAAACTGCTCCTCTATGGAGGCATAGACTCTTTCCTGACAGAGAAGCTTGCTTTAGAACAGATGGATGTATTCAACTTTGGGAATAACAAACCCCTCATAAGAGCTGCCGAGCTGTTCCATAAAACAAATATTTCTTTTACAGAAAACCAGAAAACAGGGATAAGGATAGACAAAGATTATTATATCAGGGTATCTGAGGGGTTGGAACAACGTGTCAATAGACTAACACAAGAAGTAAACCAATCTGATGCTGTCACACTGTTCTTCAACCAGGAGCAGCGCCCTTTTAAAATGAACTCCCCAAAGGACCTCAGAACTCTATTGTTTGATATCCTGGGGGAAACATCTACAAAACTGACAGCAACTGGACTGGACAGTGTGGATAAATCTGTACTTTCTGAACTCAAGACTCCCGTAGCAAAGAAAATTATACAGATAAGAGAGCTGAACAAACTGAAGGACACCTACATAGCTCAATACTTACGAGAAGAGTCGTGTGGGTTTGTATATCCATTCTTTCACACCCACACTACACGCTCTGGAAGGTCCTGTATAGCAAAAGGCTCATTAATTCTGGCTGCTAGAGATTTTGAGAAGCACCCCAATGGAGTACCAATAGAGGATATTCGTAAGGGAGATTTAGTTTACTGTTTCGATGATAACCTAAACCCCGCTGTGAAGAAAGTAAAGTGGGCCGGGAAAACTGGACACCGGGAAGTGGTGCGGGTTCACTTTATTCAGTTTTTCTACTCCCTCTCTGGCCAGCGTTGCAGACATGGATATTTAGACCTTACCCCTGAACATGAAGTACGATTAATTGACGGAAGATATGTCCCTGCCCAGGATCTGGTAGAGGGAGATATCCTCGCTAATTCCAAACATCTGAGTACAGTAGATAAAGCTGAAGAATGCTATTTTGAAAGTATGGAAAGGCAAGAGCAACCTATAGATGTTTATGACATTGAGGTTGAAGATTTCCACAATTTCTTTGCTAACGGAATCTGTGTACATAACAGTGCTTCCCTCCCGAACCCACAAAATGCCCCCAAAAGAAATGAGAAAGCCAAAAAACTTATACGCAGAGGGATCCTACCCCTACCTGGTCACAAGATGGGAGAGATCGATTTTTCAGCTATCGAAGTGAAGGTCATCGGCTGTGCTACCAAAGACAAGACTTTGCTGAAGTACCTTTGGAACCCCAAATCAGACATGCACTATGATCAAACCAAGGAGCTGTTCCTCCTGAGTGACTCAGAGATGAACAAGGCTCTCAGATATAATGGTAAGAGTGACTTTGTATTCCTGGAGTTTTATGGGGGGGAAGCTTCTTCAAGTGCCAAGTACCTGTGGCATGACTCTGTAGATCTCAAACTGGGTCCCAATGCTGATGGGCCAACCTTACTGCAGCACCTCCGCAAGAAGGGGATAAAAACCCTCTATGATTTCATAGACCATGTTACGGTAGTGGAAGCTGCTTTCTGGAAGAAATATACAGGGGTAAAAGCCTGGCAGTCTAACCAGTGTAAGTATTATCTGGAGCATGGCTACATAGAAACGCCCTTTGGTTTCCGGCGCAGTGGGTACCTCTCCAAAAATGCCATCCTTAATACCAGAATTCAATCAACCGCAGCCCACTTTCTGTGGTGGTGTTATAACAAAATCCAGGATTTTATCAGAAAAGAGAAGCTGAAATCCAGACTGCTCGGGCAGATACATGATAGCATACTACCAAGTATTCATCCCGAGGAAGAGGACTACCTGATAAGGAAGATCAACCGGGTAATGACCTTTGAGGCCCCCAAAGAGTTTGAGTGGGTGATAGTACCCATAGATATAGAGCTTGAGTTGGGGGATGTAGATGAATCCTGGTATGACCTGAAAGAAGTATCTGCTGATTATTATAAAAATATCAAAAATCCAGAGGAGTCTGCTGCCTTGACACAACTTTTGAAAGGAAGAGTAAATAGGTTGTACAGGCAGGGACTACTACTATAGCGAGGTATCCAACATGATTATGTCAAGTAGAGGAGTACAGAAAGTACAGGTAAACGTCCTGATGCCTATCCAGTGGAAGGAGAAACTGGAAGAGATCGCTAGGGAGACATCTGTTAGGGAAAACAAGAACATCTCCTACCAGGACCTGATAAGAGCTGCTCTTGTCAAGAAATACAAGCTCCCAGCAGAATGAAAAACTCTACAAGTACCTACCTCACTGAGGGGGAATACTCTGTTGATCCTAACTCTCTCGATACTGAGTGGGTAAGGCAGGCATCTTTATACCAAAAGATTGCCAAGCGGGCAGCTCAGGCAGCTTATTCAAAAAACAGGATAGAAGCCTTCCTTGATTGGGATATCAGGAACAGCCCCGGAAAGTATGGGTTCGACAGCAAACCCACAGAAGCTGCGGTTGCCAATGCTGTTAAAGGGAACAAGCTGTTTTTAAAAGCCCTGTATAAGTATCTGCGTCTTCAGGGAGAACTCAAAGCTCTGGAGCATAAGAAGAAATCCTTGGAGAAACTCACTGAGCTTTATCTATCCGGTTACTGGGCTAGGCCAAAGATCAAAACAGAGGCCCAGGAGCTGTACGCAGAGGAGGCCAACAGAAGTATGCTGGACAGTCTTAAGAAGGATACCCGGCTGGCTGCTCTAAGAGATCGGAGAAAACGTGAGAGTTAATTTAAACGAACAGATAAACCTAATTAAGGAAGGTGTATATGGAAACAGAATGTCTTTTAATTTTGATAGGAGCTTTTATCGGGGCAGTGATTGTCACCATCGCTACTATCTGGATTTACAAGTTCAAGATATGAAATAGAGAGTATATAAATAGAAGCAGTGGGGTTGACTTGCTTCTACTAAAGTAGTACCATACATCAATCTTACAATACCCAATACAAGGAGGATCTATTATGGCAACACAAAAACAGAGGTCAGCCGGTTCTAGAGCGACCCCTGCGTTACGTCAGAAATTGTCCAGTCAAGCCTTACTAGAGCGAACTGCAGACTCCCACCGTAGAATAAATGACTATGGTAAGTATGGCAGATTTTACCACGCTCCAGAAGGGAAGGAGTTAAAGCCCTGGAAATGTAAGGAGGGAGAACATATCATAGACATAATTCCCTTCCTTGCAGGGAAGAACCACAACCACACAGAAGAAGGTTCTCCAACCTACCTGGTAGATGTGTGGGTACACCAAAAAGTAGGCCCAAACGAGAATGACTATGTCTGTATGGCAAGAAACTACAATAAACCTTGCCCTATCTGCGACTTTGTTAATACTCAAAAGGCCAAGGACTCCCTGCTCTCTCCAGAGGAGGACAAAGCCCTAACTGAACAGCAGAAGCTTGTACTAATAGCAGCCAGAGAGGATGCCCTGGATAAGTGTGAACCAAAGCGTAGATGTCTGTACAATATTGTGTGCCATGACTCTACTATGCAGAGGGATCTTGGAATTCAGGTATGGGAGATCGCTCACTTTCTGTTTGAGAAGAAAGTTCTGGCAATAGCCAGAATGCCCCGAGGCGGGGGGTTCGTACCCTTCTCCTCCCCCGACAATGGAAAGAGTATATGCTTTGAACGGCAGGGATCCGGGTTATCTAACACCCAGTACTTAGGCCACAAATTTGTTGATAGACCTGAGCCTATCCCAGATGAGATCCTTGAAGCAGCTCACACCCTCGATGAACTCATCACTATTCCCGACTATGAAGAACTCAAGAAAGAGTTCCTAAGCGGGTTCCATACACACAGCCAACCAGAAGCTGGAAAAGATGCAGGACCCCCAAAAAGAGACAATATCCCCCAAGAAACAGAGGCTGCTGCAGAAGCCCTAAGAATACAGAAAGCCCAGGAGGCTGCTGCTAAAAACCAGGCGGCTAAGAAAAAAGCTACACTGACCCAGCCTCCGATTAAACCAAAAACAACCCCCCCTAAAGCTCAATCAACTGTCAGAAGGGGAATTAGATCAAAGCGATAATCCATGAAGAAGAAAAAGAACGTACAGGAAGAGGCCCCAATAACTGAAGACCCTCTAACTCCAGAGAGGTCCCTGTATACCCCACTGGACAATAATCGGATCGTTATCTCCTCCGGGTCCACTTTACTGGATCTGGCTATATCCGGGAGCAGGGTTCATGGTGGTGGTATCCCTGGAGGCATCATGGTAGAGATATTTGGTCCACCATCTTCAGGAAAGAGCTGTCTGCTCATGGATATTTGCGCCTCAGCCCAAGCAAAGGGAGGAGAAGTTAGAATAGCTGACCCAGAAGCCCGTTTGGATAAGGAGTATGCTGCTCTCTTTGGATTACAGATACCAAGAGAGTTGTACAAGCGACCAAACACAGTATCCGAGCTGTATGGTTACTTAGACTCCTGGGCACCAAAAGACAAGAACGTAATAAATGTCTTCGGGGCTGACAGTATCGCAGCTCTGTCTACTGATCTGGAGCTCGGGGAGAGTGGAGACAAGCGGGGTCAACGGAAAGCAAAGGAACTGTCTGAACTGTGTAGGAAAATAAGCAGGAAGATAGCCCATGAGCACCTGCTGGTGGTGTTTACCAACCAGGAGCGACAGAGCGATTATGGGAAAACCACTCCTGGGGGGTTTGCTGTGCCCTACCATGCCTCACTCAGGATTCGGATTTACAGAGCCGGGGTCCGGGAGGTTGAGGTAATAAAGAAAAAGAAAGTTGAAGTTGTTAACCCAAAAACGGGGGAGTTAACAACAAGGGATATGGAGTTCTCTAAGGTAATAGGAATAGAGTCTGAAGCCGCCATCGTCAAGTCTTCCATAAGTGAAGAACACCAGACTGCTCCTCTATATATAATATCCCGCAGGGGGATAGATGATGTAAGGGCAAACCTTGTTTGGCTAAAGAAATCTTTGGGGCTGAGCAAATTTTTATGTGCAGATAAGGAGTTCACTTACATCAACCAGGCAATCAGGTATATAGAAGACAACAACCTGGAAGCCCAATTAAGGGAAATGGTTATAACTACCTGGGAGGACATAGACTCTCTCTTCAGGATGGAAAGAAAAAACAAAGTAAGATTCTAAGGAGATTATCATGGCAAGTGAGATCACAGTAAGAATAGCAAAGACAATCCAAGAACAGCAGTATGAGCCTCTGACTATGGAAGTTACGATCAAGGAACCTTGTACCAAAGCCGGCTATGCAACCCGGATAGAGGAACTGTCCACTCTCATATCAGAAGAAATATACTCCCTGATGGGTATCGGTGGTGAAGATGAGGAAGCTCTTCCCGAAGAAGTCTTAGAGGGTGGAGAAGTCCTTGAGGGTGGGGAAGTCCTTGAGGGTGAAGAAGTCCTTGAGGGTGAAGAAGTCCCAGAGGGTGAAGGTGGCGGTGGAGAAGATGAAGGGGATGGGTTCGATGATTTCTTTGACGATGATCCTAACGGGAAAACTAAGGAGGAGATGGATATTCCCTTCTAAAACGGAACATGTCTCTTGCAATCCCTTCTAAATAGTATATAGTGTCCGTACAGGAGGTGGCAGTGTATGGACACTAAAAAATGTTTCAAATGCGGAGAAGTAAAACCAATCAGCGAGTTTTATGTTCACAAACAAATGAAGGATGGGCACCTTGGCAAGTGTAAGGAATGTACAAAAAAATATGTCCATGATTACAGGGAACAAAATCTTGACAAGGTAAGAGCTTACGATAGAGAAAGAGCTACTCTGCCTCACAGAGTAGAGGCACGCAAAAAGTATGCACAGACGCCTGAAGGTAAAGAGATCTGTAATAATGCAAAAAGGAAGTGGACTAAAAAAAATCCTTTAAAGAAGCTCGCAAGCCAAATGGTAGATAATGCTATCCGGGATGGTCGGTTACAGAGGCAACCCTGCGAAAGGTGTGGCTCTACAGTAAGAGTACATGGCCACCATGATGATTACTACAAACCTTTAGAGGTGAGGTGGTTATGCCCAAAATGTCACAGGGAATTGCATAAGTCACTGGATTGAAATAATGAACACTTTAATAATAGATGGGAACAATCTATGCTACAAAGCCCTAATTATCCGAGGCACCAGGGAAATGATGGGGGTCTCTGAGGCTGGTAATTACAACAAGGAAATAGTCCTTTCTGTGATCAGCGGGTTTCTATCCCAGATACTGAGGCTGGCAGAAAGGTATGATACCAACCAATTTATATTTGCATGGGATACCAAGCCTTACCACAGAAACAAGTTATTCCCAAAATATAAATCCAAGGATGCTATATGGGGGAGAGCCCAGCATGAGCGCCGGGAAGACATGAAGCATATCCAAAAGTGGGGGCCTCCCCCTCACCTGAAGGAGCCCGTTTTCAAACTACTGAAAGAGATGGTACTACCAAAGATAGGTTTCAGGAATATCTTTTGGAAGGTAGGGTTCGAGGCCGATGATATTATTGCCTCACTTGTAAATACTTACTCAAAAGACATCGCACCGGAATCCTTAATTGTGGTGTCATCTGACAAAGATCTGTACCAGCTCCTCGATAAATGCACAACCTATTCTATCAGTCATGCAGAAACGACTAAAAAAATTTTTATGAACGAATATCCATTTCCTCCTAAAGTTTGGCCAATATACAGAGCCATAGTGGGGGACATCTCCGATGCAATCCCAGGGGTGCCTGGTATGGGGCCTGCCTTCACTAAGAAATTCATAACAAAGACACTGAAAACAACCTCAAGTGCCTACCAAACCCTCATGCGTGAACAAAACAGGGATATAGTAAGACGTAATCTAAAATTAATGACCCTGCCCTGGCCAGGGGTGGGGACTTTCTCACTAAAAAAAGATGAGCTGTCCTTCCCAGCCTTTATAGACCTGGTTAACAGATTGGCTATAAAACCACTGTTAGCAACCAAGAATACAGCTAGGTGGAAGGCAGTGTTGTCCTAATGGCCATCACCAAGTCTTTAAAAATGCTGCATTTAAAATGCCCTTTCCGAAGGGAAACCTTCCAGCCAAAAGTAGTGAGGACTCTGATTGAAAAGCTGTGTGAAGGCAGAACACTAAATCTGTTTTCAGGGAATACTAAATTAAACATTAATGAAATAAGGGTTGATATAGATCCCACCATGGCAGCAGACTTTCACGTAGATGCCTACAGCTTCATTACCCAATATAAAAGCCCACCCTTTGAAACAGTGTTGCTGGATCCCCCAGAGAGCTACCGGAAAACTATGGACACATTTTATAGTAAAGTAATGTCCAGATTCAACGCTTTAAAAAATGAGATTCCGGGTGTACTTACCAAAACTGGGCTGGTAATTACCATAGGCCACCAGTCTATAAGTATGGGAACATCTCGTAATTTCCATTTAGAGAGGCTGGTAATTGTATCCCACAGTGGGGCTATTCCAGATACCCTCATATCTATAGAAAGGAGAATAAAAACATGAGCCGGGTTTCTGCAAAATTGGCAAAAAGACTCCGGAGACAAATATTTGGAGACTATAGTTTAAAAGACACCAAGTACACTATAAGCAAAACCGGCACTATATTTGCTGCCGGGAAGCGAAGGCTGTATAAAAAAGCCAAAAAGCTTATACGATATGGGGATCCAAACACCAGGATACCAACTGGAAAGCTGAGAGTCCCCAGATGGTTGGAGCCTTTAGGCAAAATAGTGTCTACCAAAAGGAACACCAATGACAATAAAAATATCCTCAGCTAAGGCAAAATCTAGACGTTTGCAGCAGTGGGTATGCAGTAAAGTATCAGACCTTACTGGCATCTCTTGGGGTAAGGATGAGCAGATAGCTTCAAGAGAGATGGGCCAGTCTGGTGTAGATGTAAGGCTCATAGGAGATGCTTTGGGTGCTTTTCCATGGTCTGTAGAATGCAAATATCAAGAAACCTGGTGCATCCCTGATTGGATCCAGCAAGCCAAAGACAACCGGAAGCCTGGAACGGACTGGCTTCTGGTAGTGAGGAAGAACAGGCACGAAGAAGTTGTAATAATAGACGCTGACGTGTTCTTTGATCTTCTCAAGCTTATCCCCTACAGTAAAAAGGGAAGGTAGACATAAAGATGCCTCTAACAAAACTGCACATGGTCAACTTTGAGGAGCACCAGGACACAACCTTGGAGTTTGCTCCGGGCATCACAGTGATATATGGAACCACAGACCAGGGTAAATCATCTATCAGAAGGGCCATTACCTGGGTAGCCTGTAACCGGCCTGTTGGTCCAAGAAGTGTTAGGGACAATACAAAAGAAAGTGAAGTTACACTATCCTTCGACAATTCCCCCTCAGTTACCAGAGGGCGGAAGAACGATAAGAATTACTATAAAATAAGGGACTCTAAGGTAGATGGTACAGGAGTAAATATATTCAAAGCCTTTAGTACTAAGGTACCAGATGAGGTTAATGCAATAGTAAACCTCAATGAAGCCAATATCCAAGAGCAGTTTAAAAAGTACTACCTCCTGCAGGACACTCCCGGCCAGGTAGCCAAGACTATCCATACTCTGCTTGGCATGGATCTGGTGGACACCACTGCTACGGTGGTAAACAGGGCTATCAAACAGCAGGCTGAAACGATAACTAAGGCAGAAATAACCATAGCTGGAATCAAAAAAGAGATACAGAAATTTGCCTATTTAAAAGCGATTGAAGAGGAATATAGAAATCTAGAACTGGCTATTCAAAGCTGCTCTAAAATAGAAGCTGATATCCACAACCTCACCACCACTGTTGAGAAGTGCAGAATATTACATAAGAAGATACTGGCTACTCAGATCCCCCCCTCTGTGGAAGCAGAGGCAAGAAACCTTCAAGAAGAATTGATTGCTATGGAAAAAAAGAAAGACCAGATAGACAAGTTGTCAGAAGGCACCTCCAGACTTCAGGAAGTGGATGATGAAATATCAAAGTTGGAGGCGTGGCTTACTGTTGAGAGGGGGGCTCGTTCCATCCAAAAGGAAGCCGCTGATATATACTCCCAGGAAGTAAGGCTCCACCAGTTAGAGACAACCCTAGCTAAAATAAGAACCATTGACGGAAATATGAGTAAGGTGGACCAAGATAGAAGAGCAAATGAAAAGGCCCTGGAAGCCCTGAAGAAAAAAATAAAGATATGCCCAACTTGCAAGAAGCCTTTCTGAGAGAAACCATGGAAGAACAAGAGCAAAAACCAAAATCCTTTTTTGAATTGCCGATAGTAACCGACCCCAGAATCAAGAACAAAAACCAGGCGCTGATATTCCCAGACAAATTGGTGTGCCATCCGGATCTGAAAAAGAAACTGGAAGAGGCTATGGCCGGAGTAAAAGCCGGAGCCCCTCCTGAAGAGGGGACAACATGAGAATAGCTGGTATGGGGGATCTGCATCTCCGAAGCTCAGTACCTGTCCACCGGAAGGATAACTACCCCCACGTACTGATAAATAAATTCAAGTATATCCTGAATTTTTGTGATGAGCACAACATAGAATACCTGATACAGCCGGGAGACTTTTTTAATTCCGTGAATACCTCTTGGGACCTGTTCCGTAATACCGCCCTGCTGCTATCCTCAGTAAAAGTTAAACTGTTTGTTGTCTATGGCCAACATGATCTCAGATTCCATGCCCAGGATACCGCAAATACTCCTCTTCGGGCTTTTGAAGACTTAAAGCTAGTAACCAGGCTGACCCCGGTTGCCCCGGTAATAATAGGGAAAACAGCTCTGTGGGGGTCCAGCTGGGAGGAAGACCCACCAGCAAAATTATCCAGCAAGCATGTTAATATTTGGGCCACACACCAGACTATTACTGATAATGACAAACTATGGCCAGGGGCAGAGAACTACAGCTTAGCACAGCACTTGCTTAAGAAGCACACCTTCAGTCTTATAATCTCTGGGGACAATCACAAAGGCTTCATCTCCCGGTTTGCTGACAGGCTATTGGTTAATTGCGGGAGCCTCGGTAGAACAAACATAGATCAGGCTACCCATATACCTTTTTTCATTGTCTTTGACACAGCCACCAAAAAGATGGCAAGAGTACGGGTGCCTGCCGCCAACCCTAACACAGTCCTGGCTGTAAAAGAGGTAAAAGAGATCAAACACAAAGAAGCAGAGCTGGCTAAACTGATAGAGGGTCTCAAGTCTGCCCGACTCCAGAAAGGGTATAACTATAAGGACATGACAATGAGCATCTTAAAACAAATGGAGGATACAGACCTTATCGACATCATGGGCATGATCTTCCTGGCAGCTGAAACCACAGACAAAAATTTAGGTAAAGAAACAAACTCTAATTTGGTTAAGTCCCTGGAGGTATAAATGCAGAATACCTTATCTCAAATAAATAGACTGATCAGGTCTATTGATAATGCCAAACCCGAGAAAGCCCGAATGGAGGGGGAAAAGAAAATACTCCTGGAGGCCCTTAAGAATGAATTTAATATAGATACACTAAAAGAAGCCAATGCACTTCTGGAGTCCTTAAAGAAGGAGCTGGCTGTAAGAAGAGAGAAAGTCCAGGAGCAGTTTGAAAAACTTAAAGCGGGGTATCAATGGTAGAAAATTGGGGTCCAGAATTAGGAAGGATCAGAAAAAAAATCCAGGAAGACCAAGCTGCTCTCTCATGGCACGAGAGGCGGCTAATAGACTGCCAAAACAGAATTAAATCACTTTATAGAAATGAAAAACTCCTGAAGCAGTGCCGAGTGATCCTGCAGTCTACTGCCCTTAAAATACAGAAGGAAGTAAAGCAATATATAGATAACATCGTGTCTATGGCCCTCTTATCTGTGTTTGAAAACCCCTACCAGTTTGAAGCCATATTTGAAAGCAAGAATAATGAGGTGGAGTGCCGACTGGTGTTCCTTCGGAATGGTCATGAACGTGATCCCCTAGAGTCTACCGGAGGAGGAGCTGTTGACGTAGCAGCTACCGCCCTTCGAGCAGCTATCCAGCAAATGTCCAGCACACAACCTATACTCATATTGGATGAACCATTCAAGTTTGTAAGCCCAGACAGAATTACCTATGTAGTAGCAATGTTAAAGTCTATGAGTACTAACCTGGGAATCCAAATAATAATGATCACCAACAGGATAGAATTTATCCAGCAACATAAAGGCTGGGACAGGACTATGAGAATCCACAAAGGCAGAGTAGTAACCATAAATATGGAGCCTGTACCTGGGGAGAAAACACCAAAGGAATTCAGTGGGACAAAGGAGATCAAACCTGCTGTTTAACAGTCAAGGCAAAGGCGCTCCTGTTTTCAGCAGCCCTTTGAACACCTCAAACTGATCTTTCAGCATTTCAAGAGCTAGGCCGAGATTGTTGGGGCCAGGCTTCACCCCCCGTACATCTATGGAGACATCCCCATTTTTCGAGAAGTCAACATGAGCGTGTTCAAATTCCCTCACAGAATGCACACTTGCATCGGTACGCTCTCCGGTTATAGGGTTGAAGTAGCTGTAAGAATAGTCCGCCCCTCCACCATGCTGGGCACAACCAAAGGTAATAGGAAGAGACAAAAGAAGAACGTAAAGAAGTATCCTCATTGTCTATCTCCAAAAAAATCCAGCGACTTTTTCACATCCTACCAAAAGCTGCATACAAAATACAGCAATAGCGTACACAACAATCTTAAACTTTTTCATTCTTTTCCTCCCTAAGCCA
>Ga0209705_10000015_pt1 | contig 81508 bp, 71 predicted proteins | sample PPLLaktember2015_5_FD_187262 | JGI IMG/M metagenome (GOLD analysis project Ga0209705, IMG submission 187262) | Freshwater sediment microbial communities from Prairie Pothole Lake near Jamestown, North Dakota, USA - PPLs Lake P8 Core (1) Depth... | ecosystem: Environmental > Aquatic > Freshwater... | reverse complement strand
CGCCGGGCTGCAGCTGCAGAACGACGACGGCTCCACGGTGCTGGTGTTCGAACAGGTCGGCAAGTAGGCCTCGAGCACGCCATGTCGGGAACCAATACGATCAACTACGATCAGGAGTGGGACGCTGGCGACCTCGGCTGCGGCGAGCTGGTCATCGAGCTGCGCTTCAGGCTCAGGGCCATGCGCCCGGGCCAGGTCATCCGCGTCCATGCGACGGACACCGGGGCGGTGCAGGATCTCCCGGCCTGGTGCAGGATGACCAAGGACACGCTGGTGCATCACGACGCCGACAAAAAGCTCTACTACATCGCGCGCGGCGATTACTAGCCGCGCTTTTCCATTCAAAGGAGACCCGAAATGGCCGGAACCGGCAAATTCTGCGTAAGCCTGAGCTATGCGAAGGACAACCCCGACAAGGCCACGGTCGCGTTCGTCGTGGCCAACGCGGCGGCCGCCTCGAACCAGCAGACCCTGGTGTTCCTCAGCATCGAAGGCGTGCGCCTGTCGCAGAAGGGTTACGCCGACGACATCCGCGAGGAGGGCTTCGCGCCGCTGAAGGATCTGATGGAGAGCTTCGTCAAGGCCGGCGGCACGATCTACGTCTGCTCGCCCTGCTTCAAGAAGCGCGGACTGAGCGAAGGCAACCTGGTGGCCGGCGCGACCATCGTCGGCGGCGCCAAGCTCGTCGAGTTCCTGTCCGATGGCACTCCTTGCATGAGCTACTGAGGCTTCGCGGTGAAACGTGAGGCGCGCAACCCCGACCCGCGGGCACGGGGCGCCTGACCCGCCCCGCGCCGGACGATGAACGGCCCTGGACACGATCACGCCCCCGACGCCAGCTTCGACGGCGGCGACCTGGACTGCGGCAGCGGCTTGCTGCTGCTCATCCGCAGCCATATCGACCCGCTGCCGCGCGGCGGGCTGCTGGCGATTCTCTCCACGGAGATCTCGGTGAAGGAGGACCTGCCGGCCTGGTGCCGCCTCACCGGCAACGAGCTGGTCTCGGTCGCGGCGACAACCGGAAAGGCGACGTCGTTCCTCGTGTGCAAGGGTGCGCTGGCCGAACGGTCCACGTCCATTCCCGCACGACGCGCGACGGCGGCGCCGCCACTGATGCACGCTGCCAGGCCCGTCAGCTTTCGCGACCGACTGCCCGAGCCGTCCCTTGCCCCGTCGATCCCACCTCTCGCCGTGATGGGCATGGGCAGCTGGCCGCGGCCGCGCTGGATGCTCCAGGCCGTGCACGACCGGCTGGAGGGTCGCCTCGAGGAAGAGCAGTTCCAGGCGACCGCGGACGATGCAGTGCGCCTGTGCGTGGCGGCACAGCTGCGCGCGGGCGTGGACGTCGTCACCGACGGCGAGCAGCGCCGCGACAGCTATGCGAGCTTCGTCGGCAGCCGGCTCGACAACTGCCAGCTCATTCCCCTGACCGATCTGCTCCCACTGGTGGACGACCCCGAGCACTTCCGGGAGGAGCTGCGCGCGCTCGACGTGCCGGCGGGGGATGTCCGCCATCCGGCGGTTTTCGGCCCGCTCGGTCGCAGCCGTCCCATCGCGCTGCACGAGGCGCAGTTTCTCGCCGGGCTCAGCGACAAGCCGCTCAAGATCGCTCTGCCGGGGCCTTACCTCCTCGCTCGGACCATGTGGATGGAATGCATCTCCGACAACGCCTACAGTTCGCGCCAGCACATCGCGCAGGACATCGTGCGCGTCCTGCGCGAGGAGCTGGCCGACCTGCTGGCGGCGGGCGTATCGATGGTGCAGTTCGACGAGCCGGTGCTCTCCGAGGTCGTGTTCACCGGCGCCAAGCAGCAGCGCAGCTTCATGTGCGGTGCGCTGTCGGAGAAGGGCGACGCGGATGCCGAGCTGGCCTTCGCACGCGACCTGCTCAACGCCGTGGTCGCCGGTTTCGCGCGCGAGCGCGTGGGCATGCATATCTGCCGCGGCAACTGGACCCCGGACGAGTCGACCTGTCTCGCCGGCGACTATGCCCCGCTGGTGCCCACCCTGCGGCAGATCGAGGTCGGCACCTATTTCCTGGAGCTGTGTACACCGCGCGCGGGAGAGGTAGATGTCCTGCGCTCGCTGCCCGACGATCGCCGCATCGGCGTGGGGGTCGTCAACCAGAAGCACGCGCGGGTCGAGAGCGTGGAGGAGATCGTCTCGAAGGCGGCACGCGCCATCGATCTGTTCGGAGTGGAACGCGTGCTGCTCAACCCCGACTGCGGGTTTGCCACGTTCGCGGAAAACCCGGTAGCATCCGCCAGCGTGGCGGAAGGCAAGCTCGCGGCCATCGCCCAAGCGGCGCGGCTGCTGCGCGACCGCTACCTGGCCGCCGTGGCCTGAGCCGAGCCGAGCGCGCGGCGCTCCCGGCGCCGCGTGCGCGGCATTGCCATCGGGAGGAACCATGGCGCAGCACTACGACGCCGTCATCATCGGCACCGGCCAGTCCGGCCCTCCGCTTGCCGCACGCCTCGCCGGTGCCGGTCTGCACGTGGCCATTGTCGAGCGCGGAAAGTTCGGCGGAACCTGCGTCAACAACGGCTGCATCCCCACCAAGACCCTGGTCGCCAGCGCCTATGCCGCACACCTGGCCCGTCGCGCCGCCGACTACGGCGTGGACACCGGACCGGTCCGCGTCGACATGAAACGCGTCAAGGCGCGCAAGGACGAGGTCTCGGGGCGCTCGAACCGGGGCGTGGAGAAGTGGATGCGGAGCACGCCGAATGTCGCAGTTCATGAAGGACACGCGCGCTTCGTCGGACCGCATGCGGTCCAGCTCGGCGCCGAGGTGCTGGAGGGCGACCGCCTGTTCATCAACGTCGGGGGGCGGCCGCTGGTGCCCGCGATGCCGGGGCTGGACCGCGTGCCCTGTCTGACGAACGTCACGATGATGGACGTCGACTTCCTGCCCGAGCATCTGCTGGTGATCGGGGGCAGCTATATCGGGCTGGAGTTCGGTCAGATGTTTCGCCGCTTCGGCAGCCGGGTGACCATCGTCGAGATGGGCCCGCGCCTCATCGGCCGGGAGGACGAAGATGTGTCCCGGGCGGTCGAGGAGATTCTCGCTCTCGAGGGCATCGACGTACGGCTGAACGCCGAATGCCTGGCGATGGAGCCCGAAGGGTCGGGCATGGCCGTCCAGCTCGGATGCGACAGCGGCGCGCCTCGGGTAAGCGGCTCGCATCTGCTGCTGGCGGTTGGTCGCGTGCCCAACACCGACGACCTGGGGCTGGACCAGGCGGGCATCGAGACCGATGCGCGGGGCTTCATCGTGGTAGACGACGAGCTGCGCACCAGCGTGCCGGGCGTGTGGGCCATCGGCGACTGCAACGGCCGCGGCGCATTCACCCACACCAGCTACAACGACTACGAGGTCGTCGCCGACAACCTGCTGAACGATGCGACGCGGAAGGTGACCGACCGCATCATCACTTACGCGCTGTTCATCGATCCGCCGCTCGGCCGGATCGGCATGACCGAGGCGCAGGCCCGCCGCACGGGGCGGCACATCCTCGTCGGGAAGCGGCCAATGTCGCACGTCGGCCGCGCCGTCGAGAAAGGCGAGACCCAGGGCTTCATGAAGATCGTGGTCGACGCCGAAAGCAAAGAGATCCTTGGTGCCACCATCCTCGGCACCAGTGGCGACGAGGCGGTGCAAACCCTCACGGATGCGATGTACGCGAAACTACCCTACACTGCCGTCCAACACGGCGTGCGTATCCATCCGACCGTGAGTGAACTCATCCCCACAGTGCTGGGGGAGATGCAGCCCGGCTGAGTCCTCAGTGCGAGTGCTGAGTCCTTAATGGTGTCCCGTGCGCCTTCGCCTCGTCATCGCCAACAAGAACTACTCGTCCTGGTCCATGCGCCCCTGGGTGTTGCTGAAGCAGGCCGGCATCCGGTTCGAGGAAGTGCAGCTCAAGTTCACCGACGACGGTGGGGTCGGCGGAGTCGCGCAGTGGTCGCCAACCGGCAAGGTGCCAGCACTGTGGGTAGACGACGAGCCGGTGTGCGATTCGCTCGCCATCTGCGAGACGGTCGCCGAGCTGTTCCCCGAGAAGCACCTGTGGCCCTCCGAGCCGGTTGCTCGGCGCACGGCACGCTCGGTCGGCGCCGAGATGCACTCCGGCTTCCAGGCGCTGCGCAAGGCGATGCCGATGAACATCCGCTCCTCGCACCCCGACAAGGGCCGCACAGCCGATGCGCTGAAGGACATCGCGCGCGTGGTTTCGATCTGGGAATCGTGCCGGAGCCGCTTCGGCGCAGGCGGCGAGATGCTGTTCGGGCCGTTCACCTGCGCGGACGCCATGTTCGCTCCCGTAGTCTCCCGCTTCAAGACCTATGCAGTGCCGCTGCCGCCGTGGGCACAACGCTACGCCGATGCGGTCCTCGACCTGCCTGCCGTGAAGGCCTGGTACAGCGGCGCGCTGGCCGAGACGGAGTTCGTTCCGGCCGACGAGCCTTACGCCACCCGCTGACTCTTGCAGACGCGCACGCCCTCACACGAGCCGGTAGAATCCGCGCCACCGAACCCCTGCAAGGTCATCCGAATGCTGGAGCAATTCGTAGAAAGGCTGCTGTTCGCCTGCCGCTGGCTGCTGGCGCCGCTTTACCTCGGCCTCGGGCTCGCGCTCATCGCCCTGGGCGTGAAGTTCTTCCAGGAGGCGATCCACCTCCTGCAGCACATTCTCGCCGCGACGGAGGCCGACTTGGTGCTCACCGTCCTGGCGCTCATCGACATCGTCCTGGTCGGCAGCCTGATCGTCATGGTGATGTTCTCCGGCTACGAGAACTTCGTCTCACGCATCGAAGCCAAAGGAACCGACACACTCGGCTGGCTGGGGAAGCTCGACGCGGGCACGCTGAAACTGAAGGTGGCCGCCTCCATCGTGGCGATCTCCTCGATCCACCTGCTGCGCGTCTTCATGAACGCGCAGGAGACCGATAACTCCAAGATCATGTGGTACGTGATCCTGCACTTGACCTTCGTGGTATCCGCGGTGCTGCTGGGCGTGCTCGACCGGATCGCATTCGCTACGCATCGGGAAGAGTGAGGCATGCAACACCGTCGGCTCGACGGCGTGTCTTGGCCGCTTCTGTCGGTATGTCTCCGGGGTTCCTTGGGGTCCCCCGTTCGGAGTCGAGGGCAAGCCTGGCGGTGAGCGCTGTGTCTTGTGCGCATGCGCTCAAATCGCCTTGAGCACGTCGTACCCGGTAAGGATATAGGTCTTATCAGCCTTGAAGTCGCGCACCAGCACCGCCGGGTGCTCGGGCGTGATCATGGGTGCCAACAGCTGCACGGGCGTCTCGATATCGATGTATCGGAACGCCTTCTGCATGATGCTCTTCACCGGCTCCTTGCGGATCTTCGGGTCCTTGACGATGCACGAATAGGCATGTGGCTCGCTGAGCGAGCCGACGATGCGCCTCTCCTGCGTGATCGGGATCTGCGAGAAGTCGTTCTCGCTCATGCGCAGGACGGCCCGCTCCACGGTATCGGTCACCTCGACGCCCACCAGGTCGGTGACTCTCTTGTTCTTGACCAGGTCGCGCGCCGTCGGCCCCTCCAGGTTCTCGTAGCCCATCATGCGCATCCAGTCGGGATTGAACATCTTGCCGAGATAGCGCGTGCCGTGATCGTGGAAGATCACTACCACCATCTGGCCTTTCTTGAAGTTGTCCTTCAGCTGCAGCAGGCCCGCGATCGCCGAGCCGCCGGAGTTGCCGACCCAGATGCCCTCCTGCCTGACGATCTCGCGCGTGAAGATGGCAGCATCGCGATCGGTGACCTTCTCGAAGTGATCGACGACCTCGAAGTCGACGTTCTTGGGCAGGAAGTCCTCGCCGATCCCCTCGGTGACGTAGGGATAGATCTCGTGCTTGTCGAAGATCCCGGTCTCCTTGTACTTCTTGAACACGGAGCCGTAGGTGTCGATCCCCCAGACCTTGACGCTGGGCTTCTTCTCCTTGAGGTATCTCCCCGTCCCGCATATGGTGCCGCCTGTCCCCACGCCCACCAGCAGGTGATCGATCCTGCCTTGCGTTTGCTCCCAGATCTCCGGCCCGGTGCTCTCGTAGTGGGCTTGCGCGTTGCTGAGGTTGTCGTACTGGTTGGCCTTCCACGAGTTGGGCGTCTCTTGCACCAGCCTGGACGAGACCGAGTAGTAGGACCTCGGGTCCTCGGGATCCACGTCCGTAGGACACACGATCACCTCCGCCCCGAAGGCCCGCAACGCGTCAACCTTCTCCTTGGACTGCTTGTCGGTGGTGGTGAAGATGCACTTGTAGCCCTTGACGATGGCAGCGATGGCCAGGCCCATGCCGGTGTTGCCGCTGGTGCCTTCTATGATCGTTGCGCCGGGTTTGAGCAGACCCTGCCTCTCGGCGTCTTCGACCATCTTCACGGCCATCCGATCCTTGATGCTGTGGCCGGGGTTGAAGGTCTCCACCTTGGCATACACGGTCGCCTCGACCTCCCGGGTGATGCGGTTCAAGCGCACCAGCGGGGTGTTGCCGATAGTGCCGAGGATGTTGTCGTAAACGTTGTGAGGCATGGTGGGCGTTTCGATCCAGGGTCGAAACGAGATTATGCTGCGAAACGGCCGGTCAGGGCTTCACGCGCGCAGCCCCGGCGAGATCAGCCAGCGATCCAGCACATCGAACAGCACCTGCACCAGCAGCGCGAGGGCCGCGGCCGGGACTGCGCCCGCCAACAGGACGCCGTTGTCGTTCAGCGCCAGTCCTGTGACGATGCGCTCGCCGTACCCCCCGGCGCCGATGAACGCAGCGATCGTGGCCGTGCCGACGCTGATCACGGCGGAGGTCTTGATCCCGGCCAGGATCGAGCGTGCGGCGAGCGGCAGCTCTACCAGGCGCAGGCGGGCGCCAGCGGGAAGTCCCAGCGCCCGTGCCGACTCGCCCAGTTGCGGTGGGATATCGATGAGCCCGCTGTGCGTGTTGCGCACGATCGGCAACAGCGAGTAGAGGAATAGCGCCACCAGCGCCGGCAGCGTGCCGATGGTGCCCAGCAGCGGGATGAGGAAGGCCAGCAAAGCCAGCGACGGCACGGTCTGGATCACGCTCACACTGCCGAGGATCGGTTGTGCCGCCGCGGAGCGGCGCATGGCCCAGATCCCAAGCGGCACGCCGACCAGCACGGCCGCCGCGAGCGATACGAACACGAGCATCAGGTGCTGCCCCGTGAGCCGCCAGAAGTCCGGGCCGAACAGCAGCGCCAGCCAGCCTCCGCTGGCTCTTCCCCCAGTCACCGCAGCGCCCTCCGCAGCGAGGAAGTCGCCGGCGACGGCGGCAAACGACATGCCGTCCAGCTCTGCCTTGGCGTTCATCGCGATCATGGCCGTCTCGTCGATACGGCCATCGAGTGCGTTCAGGGCCGCCCATGCCTTCGGGAACCGCTGCGGCACATCGAGCCGATAAACGAACACGGCGGCGTACTCGGGAAAGTAGCGCTTGTCGTCCTCCATCACCCGCAGCGCATACTTCGCGATCTTCGCATCGGTCGAGTAGATGTCCATGACGTCGATCTGACCCGCCGCGATCGCCTCGTACGCCAGCCCGTGGTCGAGCCCGCGGGGCGACTGCGGCAGACCGTATGTCCGCTGCAACCCCGGCCAGCCGTCGCTGCGTTGCAGGAACTCGTGCGACAGGCCCAGCCGCAGCTCTGGGTGGCGCGCCAGCTCGCCGATGGTCTTCGCATTCAATGCCTGCGCTTTCGCGTCGGGCAGCGCGAGCGCATAGGTGTTGTTGAAGCCGAGCCGGACCGCCACGCCCAGTCCGAGCGGCTGCAGGCCGCGGTTGAGCGAATCGAGGTCGGTCGCCTCGGTCTTGAGCAGCTCGCGTGCGACCGTGCCGGTGTAGTCGGGATAGAGGTGGATGCTGCCGGCCTTCAGCGCTTCGAACAGAATGGCTGTGTTGCCCAGTCCCTGCCGGTGGACTGCTGGCTGGCCCGCCGTCTGGGCGGTCTGCGTCGCGATCTCGCCCAGGATGTAGGACTCGGTGAAGCGCTTGGAGCCGATGACCAGTTCGTCGGCCGCCGCCTGCGCGCCGGCGGCTGCCAGTAGCACGACAAGGCCCAGACCAGAAATTGGCCGCCAAGACGCCGAGACGCCAAGAAAACCCAGAATCTGCCTGAACACCGGACCTGGCACGCAACCACGTGTAGCCACCATCTGCGTCGGCTTCCAAATGCCGCGCCGATGCGGCTCTTGCCGAAGTACTTCTTGACGTGTTGGCGTCTCGGCGGCCATTCCGTTTCTCGTGGCGTCCTTGGCGCCTCTGCGGTTGCCTTAGCCGCCGTCAGGCGGCCGCCAGGCGTGGGTCCGCGCGCTGCGCGCGGATGAACTCGGTCACGAAAGGCTCGGCAGGGCGAGCCAGCAGATCGTCCAGCGTGCCACGCTGGACCACCCTCCCCTCCCGCATCAGCACGATCTCGTCTGCGAAGTGCGCAGCCTCGTGCATGTCGTGCGTCACCAGCACCACCGTCTTGGCGAGCCGCGCGAAGATGCTTTTCAAGTCGGTCTGCAACGCATGCCGGGTCATGGGGTCCAACGCGCCGAGCGGCTCGTCCATAAGCAGGACGGGCGGGTCGAGCATCAGCGCACGCATCAGCGCCGCCCGCTGACGCTGACCGCCGGACAGTTCTCGCGGATAGCGCGCCAGGACATCGATCGGAATCTGCACCAGTTCGGCCAGCTCGGCGCAGCGGCGCTGAATGTCCTCCGGCCTGCGGCCAAGAAAGCTCGCCATGATCGTCACGTTGCGCTGCGCCGTGAGATGCGGGAACAGGCCGCCTTCCTGGATGACGTACCCGACTCGATGGCGCAGCATCTCGGCGTTTGCCTGCGTCAGAACGTCGCCATTCAACGCAACGCTGCCGCTGTCCGCGCTCGCCAGGCCCAGCATCAGCCGCAGCAGCGTGGTCTTGCCACAGCCGCTCGGCCCGATGACGACCGTGGTACGGCTCGGTGCAAAGGCCAGCGTGGTCGGCGCCAGCGCCCGCAGGCCGCCGAAGGACTTGGAAACGCTTGTGACTGAGATCACGTTACGCCCTCCACCCAAAGCGGGAACGCAGAGGACGCAGAGGGTAGAGTAGAGGCCGCAGAGGAAAGCAGAACATGGTTAGAGAAGGGCGCCGAGCCCGTCGTAGCCGTGTGTCCAGCGGCCTGCCGAACGGTTCTACCGTTACGCTGCCCACCGACGATCAATCTTTGGTTTCCTCCGCTTCCCTTCGGTCCTCCTCTGCGTCCTCTGCGTTCTCTGCGTTCCTGCTGGAGGACTGAGGTGGGTTAGAAGACCGCCACGCGCGCCGGCCCCTCGCCGATCTCGCCGATCACCGCTGCATGGTCGAAGCCATCCTGCAGGAAGATGTGCAGCACCTGATCCACCGCCTCGGGGGCGCACGTCACCAGCAGACCGCCGCTCGTCTGGGGATCGCTGAGCAGCCAGCGCTCGACCTCACCGTAGCCGTTCAGGTCGACGTTCTTCCCATAGCTCGCCCAGTTGCGCTTGGAGGCGCCCGTCACGTAGCCCTCGCGCGCCAATTCCATCGCCTCGGGCAGCAGCGGCACCGCATCCCAGCGTATGGTGGCGTGCGTCTTCGAGCCCTTGCACACCTCCAGCAGATGACCCAGCAGGCCGAAGCCGGTCACGTCGGTCAGCGCATGCACTCCGGGCAGCGCGGAGAGCTTCGCCCCAGGCGTATTTAGCTTGGTGGTGCTCGCGAGCATCGCCTTGTAGTGCTCGTCGCGCAGCTTCTCCTTCTTGAGCGCCGCGCTGTAGATGCCCACACCCAGCCCCTTGCCGAGCACGATCTTGTCGCCGGGCTTGGCATCGGCGTTGCGCTTCATGTGCTTCGGGTTCACCAGCCCGATGGCCACCAGCCCGTAAATCGGCTCCACCGAGTCGATGCTGTGGCCGCCTGCGATCGGGATACCGGCCCGCTTGCACACCGACTCTCCGCCCTCCAGGATTGCGCGGATGGTCTCGACCGGCAGCTTGTCGATTGGCATCCCGACGATGGCCAAGGCAAACAGCGGCGTGCCGCCCATGGCGTAGACATCGGAGATGGCATTCGTCGCGGCGATCGCACCGAAGTCGAAGGGATCGTCGACGATCGGCATGAAGAAATCCGTCGTGGCGACGATCGCCTGCGTCTCGTTGATCTGAAACACCGCCGCGTCGTCGCTGGTCTCGATGCCTACCAGCAGCTCTTTGGGCACGAAGCTCTTGGCGGTGTTGGCGATGATGCTCTCCAGCACGCCGGGCGCAAGCTTGCAGCCGCAACCGCCGCCGTGGGCGAGGCTGGTGAGGCGGGGGATCTTCATCTCGGGTGCGTTCATGAGCGAGCTCCTGAGTCGGTATGCGACGATTCTAGCGCGAAGCGGTCACTGGAGCTCTCCCAAGAGGGAGTGAAGCGCCGCCTGTTCTCGGCGTGGGTCGAACAGCGGGCGCCGCTCGCGGCACGCAACGTCGAGTTGGCGCAGGAATGTGAGGTCACCGGTACAGCGGAGCAGCAGTCGCGCCAAGGCCCGGTCGTCGCCCACCGGGAAGTAGCCGGCGTAACCGCGCCCCAGCATGCCGACATTTCCGGGCATCCGGCTCGCGAGGACCGGAGTCCCCGCGGTGACCGCCTCGACGATGACGTTGGCCCCTCCCTCCATCAGCGAAGGGATCAGCAGCAGATGCGCCCGTCGGATGGCCTGGCGAGTCCAGCCGTGCGGTCTTGCGCCGAGCCACCTGTACCTGGGCTCGCGCCGCGCGAAGGCGCGCACCGCAGCGCCCAGATCCGCGTCCAGCACTGCGCCGATATGCGTAAGGCTGATCGGCGCCGCCGCGGGCAACCGCTCCCAGGCCCGCAGAGCTGTGAGTGGATCCTTCTCCTTTCTCAGATGCCCCACCATCACGCAGTTGAGCCTGGTGTGCGCCTTGACAGTGGGCGCCAGGCCTCTCGCCGACTGGTAGATCAGCCGAGCCTTGCGTCGGTAGGGGCTCGGCAATGCCCGCAAGCCCTCCTGCTGGAGCACAACGAGACGGTCGGCAAGCGCCAGCGACTCGTTCGCAGCCGCATCGCCGGGCAGATCCCTGTACAGATCCGTGCCCGTTAGCACCACCACAATGGGCCGGCCTGGAAAACGCTCCCGCCACGTTGCTATTGCCGCGTGACTGCGCCGCGCATGCAGGGCGATCAGGCAACCCGCATCCACCAGCTGCTGAGGCGCGGTCTGCGCCTGTACAATCACCCGATATCGATCGCGCAGAAAGCGCGACCAGCGGGTCGCGGTCCGCCAGTTCCCATTGTTGGCTTGCGCCGCATACGGCGTAACGATCAAGACCGAAGGACGAGGCATGCGGGAGTTGAGGAAGATCCCGGCGCTGCGCGCGGCGCTGGAGGATGCGCGCGATTATACGCTGCAGCTCTACGCGCACCTGACACCCGAGCAGCGCGATTTCCCCTATCTGTGCACGGTCAACCCGCCTGCATGGGAGCTTGCTCACATCGGCTGGTTCCAGGAGTTCTGGTGCCTGCGCTTCCGCGACCGGGAAGCGCCGCTGCCTGCGCGGCTTGCGGACGCGGACGCCCTGCTCAACTCCTCCATCATCCCGCATGCGGACCGCTGGAAGCGGTTGGAGCTCTCCTGGGATTCGGTGCTCGACTACCTCGCGCGCGAGTTCCGGGACACGCTCGCAGCTGCGGACCGCAGTGTCCCCGACCAGCGCTACTTTTTCCAGCTCGCGCTGCTCCACGAGGACATGCATGGCGAAGCGCTGCTCATGAGTCTGCAGACGCTCGGGCTACCCGAGCCCAGGTGGCGACGACGCCCGACTCTGCCGGTCCCGAGTGCCGCCGAGGGCTTCGTACCCCGCGAGATCGAGTTCGAGGGCGGCCAATTCGACATGGGGTCGCCTCCCGGGCCCGACTTCGCATTCGACAACGAGAAGCCGATCCATCGCGTCGATGTTGCTCCCTTCGCTCTGGCCTCGGCTCAGGTGAGCAATGCGCAGTATCTGCAGTTCGTGGAGGCCGGAGGCTATACGCACCAGCGCTTCTGGACTGCAACGGGATGGCAATGGCGCGCCGAAACGAACGCTGAGGCGCCGTGCTACTGGCGCAAGGACGGGTCCCAGTGGCTGGCGCGCCGCTTCGACCAGTGGGAGCCGCTGGCGCCGGACGAGCCGGTGATCCATGTCAACGCCTTCGAGGTCGAGGCTTTCTGCAGCTTCGCCGGGAAGCGGCTGCCGACTGAAGTCGAATGGGAGTTTGCCGCGCGCTACGGCCTCGCGCCCGCCGAAGACCGCTACCCCTGGGGTCACGCCGCGCCGGCCTGGGGCTCGGTGAACCTCAACGGCATGTACGGGCGCCCCGTGCACGTCGGTGCGCTCGCCGGCACCGACACACGCTCGCATATCCGCCAGATGATCGGGAACGTCTGGGAGTGGACGGCGACGGATTTCAACGGCTACCCCGGCTTCCATCCTGACCACTACCGGGAGTATTCACAACCCTGGTTCGGCAATCACCGTGTGCTGCGCGGCGGCTGCTTCGCGACCCGTGCACGCCTAGTGCACAACCGCTTCCGGAACTTCTACACGCCCGAGCGCAACGACATCTTCTCGGGGTTCAGGACAGCGCGCAGCTTGCGCGACGCCTAGAGCCGGACCAGCCTGGTCTCGAAAGACCCGGGACCGAGACTGTGTCGTCGCTTGCCAGGTCCGTTGTGTCGGCGGCCGCGCTGCACGTCATCCTCTCCCAGGGTAGCCCACCGTTTGCGTCAGCACGACCTGTTCGTGGGCGCTCAGATGCAGCGCCGAGGCCAGAGCCTGGCGGTCGAACCAGCCACGCACGACGCACACGAGCCCGGCGCTGGCGCAGTAGAGGTACACGTTCTGCGCAATGGCGCCGGCGCTCGCAGCGGAGTAGACATCGCGCTGACCCGCCGGCACCGCCTTCATGTGGGCGTTGTCGGCGACGTAGATCAAGTCCAGCGGCGCGTCGTCGACGAAATCCTGGTAGCCGGTCACGCTGCGCGCATCCGCTGCCGCCACCAGTCTCAGCACATGACGCTTGGGATCGTAGATATGGAGCCCGCCGGCCAGGGCGGCGTAGATGTCGATCTCCTGCGCGTTCATCGCAGACGGCGCAGTGCGACCGCCGCCGTCCGGTCGATTGATGCCGAAGGCCGCCCACAACAGATTGGACAGCACTTGCAGCGGCAGCGGCTTCGAGGCGAACTCCCGCCCCGATTGCCGTGCAGCGAGCGCGTCCATCAGCGGCATCCCTCCATGCCGCTCGGGCGCCGGCAGCTCCAGGATGTCGGCAGCGCGCTCCTTGACGCGGTCTGGCTTCTGTTGACCGATCCAGGACAGTGCAATCTTGGTCAATGTGCTCATGGGCTCAACCCCTGGCCTGGAGCCGCTCGGCGATCGCCAGCACTCGATAGAACGACCGCACCACCGGCAGCTCGATCAGCTCGCCGTCCACCACCACCAGCCCGGTCTTGTCCGCCTCGAAGGCTGCGCAGACTTTTTGCGCCTTCTCGATGGTCTTCGCGTCCGGAGTGAATGCCGCGTTGATGATGGGAATCTGGTTTGGATGGATCGACGCCTTGCCGGTGAACCCCAGGCGCTGGCATCCTGCCGCCTCGGCTTTGAGGCCGTCCGGATCGTCCAGGTTCAAGTAGGGCACATCCAGCAGATCGATCCCCGCGCTCGCCGCCGCGTGTACCAGCCGCGAGCGGGTATAGAGCAGCGGCTCCCACGATTTCTGGCACCGCAGCTCGGCCGACATGTCCACTGCACCCAGGATTATGGAGTCGATGCGCGAGCTGGACTTGGCAATCTCGATGGCGCGCTCGAGCCCCTGATTGGTCTCGATGATCACGCAGAAGCGGATCTCCCGTGCCGGGCCCGCAGACAGCAGCGTCTCGATGAGCTGGATTTCTTCCGCGGACTTGACCTTGGGGATCATGATCGAAGGCGGCGGGGCGTCGCTTTCGATCAGCGCCTGCAGGTCCTTCAGGCCGTGCACCGTCTGGATGCTGTTGATGCGCGCCATCTTCTCCACGTGCGGATGGCTGCGCTCTTTGAACAGCGGCAAGGTCAGCGCCCGCCCCTCATCCTTGCGTGGCAACGCGACAGCGTCCTCCATGTCCACGCAGACGATGTCGGCGCCCGAATCCAGCGCTTTGACGAAGCGGTCGGGGCGCAGCCCCGGGACGAACAGCAGGCTGCGGCGGGAACGGATGGGACGGTCGATCTGGCTCATGGGGCTTCCTTCGCCGAAAGCTCCATTCTAGCCGCCCGCAGGGCGAGCTCACCGATCAGGGCGTCTCGGCCTTGAGGAACAGCTCGCGGCTCGGCGCGAAGTGGCGGTACAGCGGCAGGATGGCGCCGCCCATCGCCCGTGCGTCGGCTCCGATGCTGCCCGCCAGCAGTTGAGGGCGCGCGATCCCCTCCCAGTTGAATCCGTCGAGCACTTGGCCAGTGCGGGCGATGATCTCGCCGACCATGTGTCGATCCATCGAGCCATCGATGACCACCGCATCGAGATCGAGCAGCGCACCTGCTGAAGTCACGGTCAAGGCGAGCGCCGGGCAGGCTTCATCCAGCCAACGGTCTGTGAGCGGACGCATCTCGGGGGAGAGCGCTCGGGCGTCATGCGCGGCGGCGATCGGGAGGCCCTGGTTCCTCAGGAGTTGCTCGAGTCCCAGCCCCGACGCCGCGTGCAGCAGCTGCTTAGGGTCACCTCGCTGAGCGCCGAGCAGCGGTAGGGATCCCACCGCACCGGCGTTTCCCCGCGGCCCAGGATGCAAGTGCCCGTCGATCACGAGTCCACCACCGACGAACGTGCCAATGAACAGATACAAAAAGTTCTCGACGCTGCGGCCCTGTCCGAACACGAGTTCCGCGACGCACGCCGCGGTCGTGTCCTTGGCGAACTCGACCGGCAGCTGGGTCAGCGCCTGGATGCGTGCACGAATGTCGATCTCGTTCCACGCATCCATTACGCCGACCGGGGCGCCCAGAAAGTCGCGCCAGCCACCGAGCCATAGCGGTGCCGCGACACCCGCACCCACCACGCGCGACGCGTTGGGGCCGAGCTGCGCATCCACGAGCGCGAGCCGTTGCGCAATCGCCGGGAAGATCGTCTCGGGGTCCGGGTAGTCGTACTCGATCGACTCCCGGCTGCGGACCTGGCCCACGAAGTCCATCGCCAGCACGTCCAGGCTGCGGCGTCCAACCTTGATGCCCACCGTGAAGGCGCCGTCCGGATTGAGAGCGATGGGAACGGACGGTTGCCCGATCCGACCGCGCACCCGCTCCTGCTTGACCACGAGCCCGTCCGCCAGCAGACCGTTGATGATCACCGACGCGGTCTGCGAGCTCAGGCGCGTGAGACGGGCCACGTCGGCCTTGGGCAGCGGGCCATGTAGCCGGATCGCCTGCAGCACGATGCGCTCGTTGTACTGGCGCATGCCGACCTGGTTCGATCCCACGGTGCGCGGCAGCGCGACTGCAGAGTCCTTGCCAATATCCATAGGTGTATCGGCCCGAGCCGTCAGCCGTGGGTATCTCGACCGATCCGCAATCCGAAGCGGGACCGGGCGGAGCGCGGAGCTCCCACACAGTCAGAGGGCATTCAGTGAACGGTCGCCTTCAGCGCGCCGGTCATGATGGCCACCGCATCGGACATGTTGATCTCGCGGGGGCTGACCACGGCAGCGCGCTTGCCCAGCCGCTGGATGTGGATGCGATCCGACACCTCGAATACGTGCGGCATGTTGTGGCTGATGAGAATCACGGGCAGCCCCTTGTCCCGCACCCGCCGGATCAGCTCCAGCACCATGTTCGACTCCTTCACGCCGAGCGCGGCGGTGGGCTCGTCCATGATCACGACATGCCTGGCGAACGCGGCGCTGCGCGCCACTGCCACACCCTGCCTCTGGCCGCCGGACAGAGTCTCCACCGGCTGCTTCATCGATCGGATGCCAATCTGCAGGTCCTTCATGTACGCGATCGCGTCGGCCAGCATCTTCTTCTTGTCCAGCAGCCGGAACAGCCGGCCCAGCACGCTCGCCTTTCGCACCTCGCGGCCGAGAAACAGGTTCTCGGTGATGCTCATGGCCGGCGCCACGGCCAGATCCTGGTAGACAGTCTCGATCCCTTGCTTTCTAGCATCGATCGGACTGTGGAACTTCACCGGCTTGCCGTCCAGGAACATCTCGCCCTCGTCGGGCACCAGCGCGCCGGACAGCGCCTTGATCAGCGTCGACTTGCCGGCGCCGTTATCGCCGATGACGGCGAGGATCTCGCCGGGCATCAGCTCGAAGTCGGCGCCATCCAGCGCCGTGACGTGGCCGTAGCGCTTGACCAGGCCGCGCGCCTGCAGAACAGGGGTAGCGTTTGCGGTAGACATATTCTTACGACCTGCGACGTGAGAGTTGATCGGTTGAGACGGCGAGGATCACCAGGATGCCGGTGATCAGGATCTGATACACGGATGCGACGCCCATCAGGGTCAGCCCGTTGCGGAACACACCGACGATGAGCGCCCCGACCAGGCTGCCCAGGATGATGCCGCGTCCACCGAACAGGCTGGTGCCGCCGAGCACCACGGCAGTGATGGCATCGAGGTTGTCGGTCTGCCCTGCCTGCGGATCACCAACGCCCGTGCGCGCCACGAGCAGGAGGGCCGCGATACCGTAGACGAGGCCCGCCAGCGAGTAGACGGTGAGCAGCACACGGCGCGTCGAGATCCCCATGAGCCGCGCCGCCTCCGGGTTGTTTCCCACTGCATACAGATGCCTGCCTGAGGCGGTTTCGCGCAGCACGATCCAGGCGACGAAGTACATCACCAGCATCAACACGGTGCCGTAGGTCACCGCGGTATCGCCGATCCGGAACGTGTTGCCGAGGAAAAGCAGCGGGTCGGGCAGGCCGACTACCGTCTGCGATTCCGAGTAGATCTGCGTGATCGCGAAGGCGATGTTGAGCGTGCCCAGCGTAACGATAAATGGCGGCAACCGGATGAAGGTGATCAGCGCCCCGTTTAGCCACCCGAAGCCCACGCCCACCAGCAAGCCGCAGAGTATCGCGAGGTACGGGTTGATGCCCATCTCCACGGCGAACTTCGTCATGACGATGGAGCTCAGCGCCATCAGCATTCCGCAGGACAGGTCGATCCCGGCGGTGAGGATGATCAGCGTCTGGCCGATCGCCAGGACGCCGACCACCATCACCTGCTGAAGAATCAACGAGAAGTTCTGGCCCGTCAGGAATCGGTCGCTCTGCGTCGCGAAGAATCCACACGCCACGAGCAGCGCGATGAACGGGCCCAGTGCGGACAGCGGAGGCAGGTGCTCGAGCACCCCATGCCACCCCCTGCCGCCGGTTGCGACCGTCTGAGTAGACATTGCCACGACCTCCGCCCCAGGGGCCCGGGTCTGCGCCCGGGCCCGGTTGAAGCATGCTCAGCGCGTTATTTTCCCCAGCAGGCGCCGAGGCCGAACTTGGTGTCCTTGCTGTCCACGCCGGACATGGGCTTGTCGGTGATCAGTGTAACGCCCGTATCGGTGTATCCGGAGACTTTCTTGCCGGTCTTGGCGTAGTCCACGCCAGCTTCGACGCCCAGGGCCGCCATCTTCAGCGGGTACTGCTGCGACGTTGCGGCGATGACGCCGGCCTTCACGTTGCGCACTCCCGCGCAGCCCCCGTCCACCGATACGATCAGCACGCTCTTCTCCTTACCGAACGCTCGCAAGGCCTGATAGGCACCCGCCGCGGCCGGCTCGTTGATGGTATAGACGAGGTTGATGTCCGGGTTCTTCTGCAGGCAGTTCTCCATGGCCGTCTGCCCTTTGGCCTGGTCGCCGTAGCTATCCTGCATGCAGACTACGTCCGGGGCCGTGGCCAATTCGTTGCTGGACGCCTCGAGGCTGGCGGCACCAAAACCCTTCAGGAAGCCATTGTGGCGCTGCGCCCCCACCGGGTGACCGGGAAACAGATCGAGCGTGGCGATTTTGGCAGGCTTGCCTTTCATCGCGGCTTTCGCGTACTGCCCGATCAACAGACCCGCTTTGTAGTTGTCGGTCGCGAACAGTGCATCGGTAGCGTTTTGCGGGTCGGTCGGACTGTCCAGGGCGATGACCATGACGCCGGCCGCGCGCGCTTTTTGGATGGACGGGACGATCGCCTTCGAATCGCTCGGCGTGATCAGGATGGTCTTTGCCCCCGCGGTGATCATGTTCTCCATATGCGTGACCTGCCCCGCGTTGTCTCCGTCGGCCTTCCCCGCCCCCGACAGGAGCTTCGCGCCCTTGGCATTGGCGGCTTGCTGGGCCCCCTCCTTCATCTTCACGAAGAAGGGATTGGTTTCGGTCTTGGTGATCAGTCCAATAGCGGGTTGCTGTGCATGGGCTGCCGTCGAAATGCACGCAAACAGCGACATGCAGAGGTACTGGTTCGCTTTCATCTCGTCACTCCTCCTTGCGGGATTGGTCAGTTGAGGCTCGGCAGAGAAGCGCGGCACCGCCCGAACACATCAGTCAGCCCCAGTTCGACGCCTCTCTTGCGCACACTGTAGGCAAAGTGCTTTAATAAATCAAGTGAGTTTATTTAGTGACTTTTTGTTGCATCGCAGAATTGCCCAAATGTCTATTTTTTTCTCCATCAGGTAGTTACGGTTTCACGCTCGCCAAAGGTGCGTCGCACAACAGAGCCCTGGAGGTAACGAATGTTTGTGATCGCGGGAGAGTCGCTCATCGATCTGGTTCCCGGGAAAGGCGGCACCCTGGTGCCCGTCCCAGGGGGCGGACCGTACAACTTTGCCCGCGCGCTGGCTCTGCAGGGGGTTCCAGCCGGTTATCTGAACCCCTTCTCGGAGGACGCGTTCGGCGCGATGCTGGGCACAGCGCTGAAGGCTGCAGGCGCTGCCCATCTCGGCGGAACCAGCCGCTACCCGACGTCGCTGGCGCTGGTCACTTCAGACGAGCACGGGAAGCCGCACTACAGCTTTTACCGGGAGCGGATCGCAGACCGTGACGTCGCGTTGCCTGCCCTGCTCGCAGCCGCGCCGGCACTGCCGCTGGGCTTCCACACGGGCGGGCTCGCGCTGGTGCCGCCGGACGATGCAATGCTGATGGAGGCCGTGCGCCACTTCCGCACCCGCGGCGTGCTTTGCAGCGTCGACGTCAACATGCGGCCATACGTGGCGGAAAGCATGGGAGTCAGCGCCGGCCAATATCGGGACGCTGCGCTCGCCATAGCCAGCGCCTGTCACGTCGCGAAAGTCAGCGACGAGGACTTGCGGCATTTGGGCTTTTCGGGCGCGCCCCAGGTTGCCGCACGGGCCCTTCTCCACCGGGGCTGCCGCCTCGTGGTGCTTACCCTGGGAAGCGAAGGGGCTTGGGCGATCAGCCCCGAGGAGCAGGTCTTCCAGGCCGCGCACCAGGTCGAGGCCGTCGACACCGTCGGTGCGGGCGACTGCTTTTTCGCGGGGTTCGTCGGCTTCCTGCATCGGTACGGCGCGCTCCAAGACCTGCGCGACCGGGCTCCGCCCGCCCCGATGCTAGGCCAGGCGCTGCAGCACGCAGCGGCCTGCGCTTCCATCAACATCGGGCGCAAAGGATGTGCACCGCCGACCTGGGAGGAAGCCGCCCACTGGCGCGGCGGGCAGTAGATAATCGGAATCACCGCGCAGCATGCCTGCTCGCGCAGAGCTTCGGCCAGCATCCGCGCACCCTCCGCACTCACCCAGTCGGGCACTTCGCCTGATGCCCACGGGTCTACTCGCCGATCACCAGCGCTTCCGTGTCGCTGCGTTTCAGGGGACCCTGCCGCCCGACCAGCAACAGCAGCGGCAGGGCAGCGCACGCGGCAACGGCGAGGAGCAGGAAGACTGCGTCATAGCCCAGCATCGCCGCCTGCAACTCGATCTGGTGTTCGATGACGGCCAGACCGTGTTCGGTGTTCGGGTCGATGCCGCCGGTCGGGCTGGCGAAGCGCAGAGCTTCGCTATAGGGCGTGATGTGCTCGACCAGAAGCGCGCGACCTGTACTGCTCTCGCGGACGAAAAGCGTGACCATCACCGACACACCGACACTGCTCCACACGCTGCGCACCAGGTTGAACACCGCCGCCGCCTCGGTGCGATGGTGCGGGGCCAACACCGCGAAGGCGGTCACCTGGATCGGCACGAGCATGATCCCGCCACCGACGCCCTGCAGGAAGCCGGTCCAGACGATCGGCCACTCCCCGACTTCCGCGGTCCATGTGGACATCTCACCGCTGGAAACCGCCAGGCACAGCAGTCCGACCGCAATGAGAATACGCGGGTCGATCTTGCCGGTGATGCGGCCGCTGACGAACAACGCAACCAGAAGCCCAAGCCCCCTGGGCGATTGCAGCAGGCCGACGGTCTCGATCGCATATCCGCGCAGGTGCTCGAGGAAAGTCGGCATGAGCACCATGATCGGCATGGTGAGAAAGCCGTAGAAAGAGATCAACAGCAGGCTCAGGAAGAACTTGCGGCTGGCGATCAGGCGCGGGTCGAGGAAAGGCTCGCGGGCAGTGACGCTGTGCACGGCGAACAGGTACAGTCCCAGCACCCCCAGGCAGGCGAGAAGAATGATCTCGCCCGAGCCGAACCAGTCCAGACGCTGGCCGCGGTCCAGCATCATCTGCAGCGCGCCGATGCCCATGGCGAGTGCCAGGAATCCGAACCAGTCGAGCCGGCGCCGCGGGTCGCGCTGGGTCTCCGGCACGAAAGCAAGCGCACCCAGCAACGCGAGCAGCCCGAATGGCACATTGATGTAGAAGATGTAGCGCCAGGAGAGATACTCGGTGACGTAGCCGCCGACGGTGGGGCCCATCATGGTCCCCATCACCGCGCCAGTGCCCCACAGAGCCATGGCCTTGCCGTGCTGCTCCGGCGGATAGGTGTCGAGCGTGATGGCCTGCGAGAGCGGGATCAGGAAGGCGCCGCACATGCCCTGCAGGATGCGCGCCAGCACTTCGGTCGTGAGCGAATTGGCTGCCCCGCAAAGCACCGAGGCTGCGGTGAACCCGGCCACCGCCCAGACGAACACGCGTTTGCGCCCGAAGCGCGTGCTCAGCCATCCGCCCGTGGGCATCACGATGGCGGAGGTGACGATATAGGAGGTGATGACCCAGGCGATCTGGTCCTGCGTGGCCGAGAAGGTGCCCTGCATGTGCGGCAGGGCCACCGCCGCGATGCTCCAGTCCATCGAGTAGAGGAAGGAAGCCAGCATGACCGAGCCCGTGCTCAAGCCCGGGTGCCGCGCCCGCCCTGGAGCGGACCCGTTCATCGCTCACTGCGCGCGAGCGCGGAAGCCGGCTCCAGAAAGCGGGGTAGATAGCCCTTGTCGATCAGGCGCTGGACCACGCGCGGCAGCCCACGGCTGCGGCCGATGTCCACCGCCACCGTCACCGTCATGCCGGCGCGCAGCGGCGGCTGGCCTGCCGGCTGATCGACGCGGACGCGCACGGGAATGCGCTGCACCACCTTGACCCAGTTGCCGGTCGCGTTCTGCGGCGGCAGCACAGCGAACTCAGCGCCGGTGGCCGGCGCGATCGCAGCAACCACGGCTCGCCACTCATGGTCCGGATAGGCATCGGCCACGACGCTGGCCGGCTGCCCTTCGCGCATGAAGGTGAGCTGGGTCTCCTTGAAGTTCGCTTCGATCCAGACTTCCCCGCTTCTGATCAGGCTGAAGATCGGCGTGCCCTTCTCCACGTGCTCGCCGGGCTGGAGCTTCATGTTGCTCACCACCCCGGCAGCCGGCGCCTTGACTTGCGTGCGGGCCAGATCCATGGCTGCCGCATCGTAGGCTGTCTTTGCCTCGACGTAGCGCGGGTGCCGCTCGGCGGGAAGCTGCACGTCACCGGCCAGGTTTGCGCGCACGCGGTTGACGCGCTCCTCGACGCTGGCCAGACGCGCGCGAGCAACTTCTAGATTGTGACGCGCCTCGTCATAGGTCTCGATGCGGCTCATGCCCTTTTCTTTCAGGCGCTCCTGCCGCTCGAGCTGACGGGTCAAGAAGTCGATGCGCTCGCGCGCCTCGGTGGCCTCCAGCACCGTTTCCCGGTACTCGGCGCGCAACGCCTGAACTTCGGTGCGCACCACGTCCATCTGTGCACGCGCACGCGCCTGCTCGATCTCGAATGGAGTCGGATCGAGGCGGAACAGCAGTGCACCGGCCGCCACCGGTTCGTTGTCGCGTGCGGTGACCTCGACAACCCGCCCGGACACCTCGGCGCTGACCGCGATGATGTCGGCCTTGACGTAGGCGTTCTCGGTTTCCACGTAGCGGCCGCCGTGTGCGTACAGGTACAGCCCGACGACGACGGCCAGGAGCGGCACACCGAACAGCAGCACCCAGCGCGTGAGCCGCCGCACGGCGACCACCGCTTTTCCCACAACAGGCGCCACGCTCATCGCATGCGCCCCCGGCTGCCGTTACGGGTCACGCCGTTGTCGGATCCGTTCAGATTGGCTTTGACCGCAAGCAGCGTGTCGACAAAACGCTCCTGCTCGTCGGCGGAGAGCCCGGCCAGAGCCGCCCGGCGCACATCGGCAGCTGCGCCACGCATGGCCTTGAGGGCAGGCACGACCTCCTCGGTGAGAAACACTCGCTTGGCACGCCGGTCGGTCGCGTCGGCCTCGCGACGCACCCATCCTTTCGCCTCCAAGCGATCGAGCAGCCGTCCGAGGGTGGCTTTTTCGATCTGGAGCAGGTCGGCGAGGTCGGACTGCGTCATCCCGTCGTTGCGGAACAGGTGGTTGAGTACCCATCCCTGCGAACGCGTGAGCCCCAGCGACTTGACGCGCCGGTCGAAGGTCGTGCGCAGCAGGCGCGCAACATCGTGCAGGATGAAGCCGAAATTGCGCGACAGATCTTCCCGGAGCATGCCCTAAATTTTAGTTGCCTAGCTTATTGTAAGCAAGGCTAATACCGGGTTCCTGCGGCGCCGCAACCCGGCTTACAATCGACGGCTCGGAAGCCGCCTCCCAACCCCTAACGCACGGGTAACCCTATGAAAATAACCGCGATCGAGACCATCAACCTGGAGGAGTACCCCAACGTACTGTGGGTGCATCTGCACACCGACGAGGGCATCGTGGGCCTGGGCGAGACCTTCTACGCGGTGGAGCCGGCAATCGCCCACATCCACCAGACCATCGCACCCTACCTGCTCGGCAAGAGCCCGCTCACCATCGACGCGCACAGCCGGCACATGCTCTACAACTACCTTGGCTTCAAGACCGTGGGAGCGGAGATGCGCGCTGCCTCGGCGGTGGATATTGCGCTCTGGGACATCCTCGGGCAGGTGACCAACCAGCCGATCTATCAGCTGCTCGGGGGCGCTTCACGCGAGAAGGTGCGCGCCTACAACACCTGCGCGGGCTACCAGTACGTGCGGGCCAAGTCCGAGCAGGGCACGGCCAACTTCGGCATGCCGACGGACGGCGGGAAGTACCAGCCCTATGAGGACCTGGTGGGCTTCATGAAGTACGCCGACGAGCTGGCGATATCCCTGCTCGACGAGGGATACACCGGAATGAAGATCTGGCCCTTCGACGAGTACGCCGAGGCGAGCAACGGCACGTACATCTCGAACGCGGATCTGAAGAAATCCATGCAGCCGTTCGAGAAGATCCGCAAAGCCGTGGGCGACAAGATGGACATTCACGTCGAGTTCCACTCGCTGTGGAACCTGCCCACCGCGATCAAGATCGCCAAGGCTCTGGAGCAGTTCAACCCCTTCTGGTACGAGGACCCCATCAAGATGGACAACCTCGATGCCATTGCCGAGTACGCACACCGCACGGACGTATGGGTGACGGCCAGCGAGACGCTCGGCACACGCTGGGCCTTCCGCGACCTGTTCGAGAAGCGCGCAGTCAGCGTATGCATGTTCGATGTCGGCTGGACAGGCGGGCTCACCGAGTCGAAGAAGATCGCCACCATGGCCGAGGCCTATCAGCTGCCGGTCGCCCCCCACGACTGCACCGGCCCCATCTTGCTCACGGCCTCGGTGCACCTGTCCATGAACTGCCCCAACACGCTGGTGCAGGAAGTGGTGCGGGCGTTCTACTTCGACTGGTACGGCAAGCTCGTCACGCAGCTGCCGCCGCTGGAGAAGGGCACGATTACGGCTCCGCCGGGGCCGGGACTAGGTACCCGGCTGCAGCCCGACGTGCTCAAGCGCAAGGACGCGCGCATTCGCCGCAGCGCTCTCTAACGCCGGGATCCAACCAAAGCGAATAGACAGGATTAGCAGGAGCCTACTGTCAGGCGCGCAGGGGGTTGACTCAGCGTAACCTGCACGACGAGTGTGCGCACCAGGACAAGGACTTCCGGGACGGGGTGTACGTCGTCAGCATCCCGGTACGGGCATGCCGGGTTCCGTCTGGGTGCGGCTGGCGCTGGGCTTCGGGCTGGCTGCCTGGGTGAGGTACCGGCGCGGGCCCTGAGCGCGTAGCCGCAGCGCGCCCCGCTAATTGGCGCGAATGAAGTGCGTGCGTACCACGCCCTGCATCAGACTCAGGAACTGCTCCGGGCTGAGGTGGACGAGTGCGGTGTGGTCGCCCGCCTCGAAGTACACCTCGGGCGCCTCTGCGAGCGATTCCTCCATGATGGTCGGCAGCCCATACGCCCGCCCCACGGGCGGCACGGCGCCCGGCGTGCAATCGTCGAACAGCCGGCTCAGGTCCGCTTCGCTGGCCAGATGCAGCGGCCGATGGAGCAGGCGGCGGATCTCCCCGAGGTGCACCCGGCGGTTCGCCGGAAGGACGGCAACCACATAGCCGTCGTCATCCTCCAGGACTACCGACTTCGCCAATCGATCCATCGGCACATGCGCCAGCCGCGCCGTCTCCGCGCTGGTGTGGCTGTATGGATGCGAGCACAGCTCGTACTGGATGTGGTTGTCCGTCAGGAAGCTTTGCAGTTTCGCCGCGATCGTCATGTCCGCCTCCGCAGGTCTGTTGCAGTCCCGCGCTCGCACCCTCGATCTCAGTATAGTTGAGCCGGCAAGGATGGCTAGTCGGCGCCGGCCAGGTTCGACTCTCGTCAGCAGCGCTCCGGGGTAAACTTAGCGGGTGGTTGGAACTGGCAGGTTCGCACTCCAGTTCAGCCGCTAAGCCCATGTCTGATTACGCTCAATCAAGCAGTTGGGGCACGTGTGCGCCCCGCAAGAGTCCGTGGGCGCGCGCGGTCGCTCTATCAACAGCCTGTTAAGGCTCACTCTCATCACCGGACAAATCCGCATGGCCTACTTCCAGAAAACCGACGGCTCCGGCGTGCTGCTGCTCGCGCCGGGGGACAACATCGCAGTGGCCACCAGCGAGCTGCCGGCGGGAACCGAGCGCGACATTGCCGGCACGCGCGTCGTGCTCGCGACCCGGGTGGACGTCGGCCACAAGTTCGCGCTGCGCGCCATCGCCAAGGGCAAGCGCATCGTCAAGTACGGCGCGCCCATCGGCGTTGCGTCCCGCGATATTGCCCCGGGGGAATATGTCCATACGCACAACATGGGCAGCGACTACATCCCCACCTACACGCTCGAAGACGGGCGGCGCTTCATCGAGGAGGCCCAATGATCAACGCCTACCTGCGCCCCGACGGCCGCAAGGGAATCCGCAACGCGATCCTGGTCGCCTACCTGGTGGAGTGTGCCCACCATGTCGCACGCGAGATCGTCTATCCGTATCGCAGCCGCGGCGTGCAGCTGGTCGGCTTCTCTGGCTGCTACCCCAACGGCCACTCGCACAAGATGCTGCAGCGGCTCGCCACCCATCCCAACGTCGGCGCGGTGCTGCTGGTGTCGCTGGGCTGCGAGGGCTTCAACAAGGGCGGCCTGCTGGAAACCGCGCGCGAGTCGGGCCGGCCCGCCAAACTGGTGGTGATCCAGGACACCGGCGGTACGCGCAAGACCATCGCCGAGGGCCAGGCGTGGGTCGAGCAAACGCTCGCACAGCTCGAGCTGACGCCGCGCGCGCCGATGCAGCTCGATGAGCTGGTGGTCGGCACGAAGTGCGGCGGCTCGGACGCCACCAGCGGGCTCACCGCCAACCCGGCGATGGGGCGAGCCTTCGACTTCCTGGTCGAGCAGGGCGCGGCCTGCATCTTCGAGGAGACCGGCGAACTGATCGGCATGGAGCACTGGATGGCGCAGCGCGCGGCCACGCCCCAGCTGGGCCAGGAGCTGATCAAGACCGTGGCCAAGGCGGCCCGCTACTATGCGGCGATGGGCCACGCGAGCTTCGCACCCGGCAACGCCGACGGCGGACTCACCACTATCGAGGAGAAGTCGCTGGGCGCTTACGCCAAGAGCGGACAATCGACCATCACGGGAATCCTCAAGCCGGGCGACTCGCCCGTCCAGGGCGGGCTGTACCTGATGGACATGATTCCCGACGGCGACGTGCGCTGGGGCTTCCCCAACATCAACGACAACGTCGAGGTGGCGGAGCTGATCGCCTGCGGCAGCCACCTCGTGCTGTTCTCCACCGGCCGCGGCTCGGTGGTGGGTTCGGCGGTGTCGCCGGTGATCAAAGTCTGCGCGAATCCCAAGACGTACAAGCGCATGGCGGACGACATGGACGTGGATGCCGGACGCATACTCGAAGGGCGTGCCTCGCTCGACGAGGTCGGCCGCGAGATCTACGACTTGATCCTGAGCGTGGCAGGCGGGGCGCAGACGAAGTCCGAGGGCCTGGGTCACCAGGAGTTCCAGATTCTCTACAAGAGCTTCGAGCCGCTCGGGCCGGCCTGTTTCCCGAGCGCAGCTTGAGCTGACAGCAGACTGACCCGGCGGCGCCGAGCAGGCGACAGGGCGAGCACCCAGGCTATGGCGCTGCGCCTATGCTGAGACATCCTTCGTGCGACGGTCGAGGGCCTGGGTGGGGAACCGCCGGCGCAGAGGCCTCTCAAACCGTTTAGCGTTTCTGGGAGGAACCGAAATGAGAAATCCTGCGCTGGTCCTGACCTTGATGCTCGCAGCCTTGCCCGGCCCGTCCGTCGCCGGCGGGTCCAACTACACGATCACTCCCGGCAGCAATCCCACCTTCGCCGCAAAGGTGCGCGAGTGGCCGGTGCCGACGCCCGAGTTCGCGCGCGATCCCGCGCCCGGCCCTGACGGTGCGATCTACGTGGCGGTCATGTACGGGAACAAGATCGCACGCTTCGATCCCAAGTCGGAGACCTTCAAGGAGTGGGACCTGCCGGGCGGCGCGCGGCCGCACGGGTTGCTGCTCGATGCCGAGGGCAGGGTGTGGTACACCGGCAACGGTAACGGCACGATCGGCCGACTCGATCCCAAGACCGGCCAGACCACGCAGTTCAAGGCGCCCTCCGGCGGCGATCCGCACACGCTTGTCACCGACGGCAAAGGCACCGTCTGGTTCACCGTCCAGAATGGCGGCCGCATCGGGCGGCTGGACATGGCGAGCGGCAAGATCACCGAGTACCAGAGCAGCGGCCGGCCGTACGGCCTGAGCCTGGACCGGCAAGGTAACGTGTGGTTCTGCCGGATGGGCGCGGACAAGCTCGGAAGCCTCGACCCGCGCACCGGCAAGATGAGCGAGTACGACACCGGCGCAGGAAGCGCGCCGCGCCGCATTGCCACGGCTCCCGACGGCACGCTGTGGGTCACGCTGTACGGCAACGGCAAGCTGCTGCACTTCGATGCGGTGGTGGGCAAGCCGATCCGGGAGTATCCACTGCCGGCCGGCACGCAGGGCGGGCCCTACGCGGTGTCGGTCGATGGGGCCGGGCTCGTATGGGTCAACGAGATCAACACCGACACCGTGGTGCGCCTCGACCCCGCCAGCGGCAAGATGCGCGTGGTGGAGCTGCCGTCGCGCAACGTTGGCATCCGCAAGATGATTGTCGATGCCCGCGGCCGTCTCTGGTACATGGGCAGTCACAATGGGCGGCTTGGGGTCGTTGAATGACTCGAACAACGAAATCTTGCGGTGGTCGGTTTCATGACGACACGACCCAGCGGACCGCGCGGTGATCAGCAGCGCACGCGGCAAGTTCTAATCAACATCGACGTGGACGATCTCGAAGCCGGCGTCCGCTTCTATGCCGACGGTCTCGGCCTGCGGCAGGGGCGGCGCTTGTTCGGGGGCTCGGTGGTCGAGATGGTCGGGGCGGCGGTTCCGATCTACCTCATCGAGAAACAGCCCGGCACCTTACCCTCGCCGCGCGTGGCTGGCCTGCGCGATTACCGTCGCCACTGGACACCCGTGCACCTCGACTTCCCAGTGGACGAGCTCGAAGCCGCCCTCGAGCGGGCGCTCGCTGCGGGCGCGCGCCTGGAGGGAGAGGTCGTTGCGTTCCCCTGGGGCACGCTGGCCACCATGAGCGACCCGTTCGGGCATGGCTTCTGCCTGCTGCAGTTCAGCGGCGACGGCTACGACAACGCCGTCGATCGGGTCACATAGAGAGCGTTCAATCGACCGTCGCGGGGCCCCTCCCCGCGCTGATCCCATCGGTGGCAGGCTCCGGAGGGAACGCAGGCCAACCAGGACGCTTCCGGCTCCCCGAATGCGCGGGGGTGACCCTCGAGCGGATATTCGTGAGCGCGAGTGCGAACAATGCACCTGCGCACCGCGGACTTTAGACTCGTGTCGGCTCGAACTGGCCCGCCTGCCGCGTCTGCATCGTGCGCCCTCGCACGCGATCGAGGACAGCGGCACGATACGTCCAGACCAGCGCCAGCAGCGCGATCAGCCCGAACAGCGGCCGTAGCGAAACGCGGGTCGGAGCCACGCGCGCAAGCGGCCGTTGCTGCATACGTGCGGCAAGCGCCTGTGCCCCCCGCGCGACGTCGTCGAGCCGCAGATAGCCGAAGCGTAGCTCCTCCGCCAGCAAGCGCAAATAGCCTTCTCGGAGCTGCGACAGGTGCTCGTTGCCCGTAGTGGGCCAACCGGGGGGTGGTCGGGCCTCTTCCGTCTCGACATACCGCTCGCCGGCAACACTCCCGCCGCGCCCCCTGGAGATCGGATCGGTCTGCATTACCTCGTCCGCACCCCAGAAGCCCAGTCGCCGCCCGTCGGGGTCAAGCTTGGGTATCGGCACCGGCAGTGGGCCGCCGACCCCCACGAGCAGGCCGGGAATCTTGCCCGCCTCGCCGCCGGACGCGGGCCGATGCGCCGGATGAATCGGCGGCGCTTCATGGCCGTCGCTCACGAACACGATCGCGGGTTGTCCAGACAGCGCATCGGCGGCCCTGATCGCCCAGTTTATGCCCTTGGCCACCTCGCTGCGCCCGGCCCAGGCCATGCGACCGTCGATGCCGTCGAGCACCAACGTGAGCTCGCGAAAGTTGGCGCAGATCTCGAGCGGCGCGATCAGGACCATGGTGCGATACTCGGTGAACACACCAAGCCCGACGCGGCTGCCGCAAGGCATCGCTTCGAGGGCACGCCGCAGCGCGAGTTTTGCGGCGGCGAGCCGGCTCGTCGGCCGTCCGCCGACAGCGTAGTCCTCGGCGTTCATGCTTTGGGTGATGTCCAGTACGATCAGGCCGTCGAAGCGCGACACGGGCAGCCGCGGCTGCGGGCCCCAGGCGGCCAGCACCAGCGCCGCGCACGCGAGAGCCAGGGCAATTTGCCGTGAGGCCAGCGGTTTTGGCCACGTCATGGCAGCCCCAGTGTAAAGGCCCGCATCGTCGTCACCGAACGCTCCGATTCGCCGCCCATGGGCAGCGGGTCCGAGGATGCGTCGTCCTGCTCGGGCGCGAGCCGCAGCGCACGCTCGAGGTTGTAGCGGGCGTCCCATTGCCCGGAATCGAGCCTCAACGCCTCGCGGTAGGTTTCCTTGGCAAGCTCGAGCAGCGGACGGGCGCCGACCCAATCGCCGCCGGCAACGATCCGCTCACCTTCCCGCATCAGGGCGTTCGCGGCATCGTAGAGAGCCGCGCCCGCAAGATCCGGCCGGGCCTGCGCGATGTCGCGGTACAGTGCGACGGCGCGGGTGACCTCACCGCGCTGCGCTGCCGCCCACCCCGCGGCAAACCGTGCCTCTGCGGGAGCCCCGGCGCCTAGTGCAGCGAGGCTCTGCGCAGCAGTGGCGGTCTCGACCGCCGCGATCTGCTCGTTCCAGCGCGAGATCTCATGCAGGCGGAGAAGGTCGAGCACGACCAGCGCGGCGAGCGCCAGCGCAATGGTGACCACACCCCGACGCCACGTGCGACGAGTGGTCATCGCCGTTCCCACTCCAGCCTCTGCATGCGCGCGGCGAACAGCAGTAACCCCGCGCAAGCGGCAGCCAGCAGGTAGAGCGTGCCCGCATACTCGCGGCGCGGCTCCATGTGAAGCGTGTAGATCGGGTGCCGCTCGAGCTTGCCGATATCCTCGATCGCCCGCTCCAGGGCCTGGGGGTCCTCGGCCTGGTAGGCGCGGTAGGCGATCCCGGTACTGCGCAGAAACAGATGCAGCGCCAACTCGGGGGCGGCTTCCGGATTGTCGATGATATCGACCTCTGCCAGGCTTCTGCTGTGCGTGGACCGAACGTATAGCCAGTAGAGCGCCACGCGCTCGCGCCTGAGGGCGGTTGCGAGACGCGCGCGCGTGCGAGCGTCGATCTGCGCCCCGCCGTCCGAGACCAGCAGCACCACTCTGCCACCGAGGTATGGCCGCGGCTCGAACAGCGCCGCGACCGCCTCGAGGGCCCGCGCAATGTCCGTCTCGCCCAGCCCCCGGCCGACGTTCTGGGCGTCGATCGCGGCCTGGATCGCCTCGGGCGAGCTGCTGAAATCGAGCACCAGCATCGGCTGCGCGCTGAAGATCAGAAATGCAAAGGCGTCGGCGGAGCGCCTGTGCGCGAACTCGGCGAGCAGTCGGCGCGCCACCTGGCCCTTGGACTCGCGCCGCGTATCGCTCCAGTGCATGCCCGGCTGGCTGCCGAACGGCTGATCCATGCTGCGGCTGCGGTCCAACAGGACCACGATCTCCGCACCCTCTCCCACCCGCGTTACGGACGTCGGCCCGTGGAAAGGCGCGGCGAGCCCGACGATCGTCGCAACGATTGCCAGGCTGGCAACGGCGCGCAGTGCGACGCCGAATGCATCGGAGGCGCGGTCTCGCGGAAGCAGCGCGAGATAAGAGAACCGCGGCAGGCGCGCACGGGCCGGCAGCCAGGGCAGGAGGGCCAGCGGCGCTGCGATCAGGACCAGCGGGTGTGCAAGGCTGATGCCAGCACTCATGCGCGCACCCTCTGCGGCTCATGTGCCGCCAGCGCGCGGGCGAAGGTCGCCAGTCGATCGGGCGGGGGCATTGCTGCCGCCTCGCCAGCATAGAAAAAGCGCGCCGAGCCGGCGAAGAAGTCGCGTATCTCCCGTTCCAGCGCTGACGACCACGGCTGCGCGGCGAAGAACTGCTCCAGGCTGTGGTTGGCCACAGCGAAACCGGCCGCTTCGTCGAAGGCGCGGTGCAGTCGCCGCGCGCGTGCCACCTGGCGCTCGATCGCGCTGTCGGGCCGCATCCTGCGGATGTCCGCGGCAGCCCGGGCGAACGGACGTCTGGCCAGCAAGCGCCGCGGGACCCAACCCTGCCGCCACGCGACATAGCCGCACAGTCCCAACGCGACGAGCGCATACAGCAGCAGCCTCACCCGGGGTGCACGCATGGAGATCCGCGGCGGCGGGGAGTCCGGCTGCATCTGCGTCAGCCCAGCGGTCTCGGCGACATACTCCGGTGTGAGCGGGGAGACCGTCAGCTCCACCTGTGGAATCTGCAGCGCGAGGTCGGGCGCGCCTGGGCGCCGGTAGCTCAGCGCCAGCGTGGGCGTCTGAACGGTGCTCACAGCCACGCCGCTATTGACCACCAGGAACCGCAACGTCAGCGGCGCACCGTTCTTGCGCCCAAGGAGATTGCCAAACCAGCGCTCTCCAGGCTCGATTGCGCGCAGCTCGAGGAACGCGGTCACCCTCCCCGGCTTGGGCAGCCGGCTCGCGTCCAGCTCATACCCGGGCGGCACCTGAACCCGGACGTGCAGCTCGACCTGCTCGCCGATGACGTAGCCGTATAGGCGCACGGGGTCGATGGCCACACTCGCCGTCTGGGCGCTCGCACCGGCGCACGCCATGGCCAGCGTCAGCGCCGTCATCAGCTTAGCCCGCATCGTCTTCGCCGAAGAAGTAACGCGTCACCCGTTCCGGGTCGAAGCCGGCATCCAGATAGAGGGGGCGCAGCCCGAGGCTGCGGAACAGCTTCGTAAGCGCTGCGCGGCGCGCAGCCATCGCTACCTGGATGCGAGCGGCAAGCTCGGGGCGCAGCCACAGGAAGCGGCGTGCCGCGGACTCGCTGTCTGCGACCTCGATCCAGCCGCCATCCGCTGCCCCGGCACCCTCCGCCGGATCCCACACCACCACCGGCACGACAAAGTGCCCCGAGAGCGACGCCAGCACGCTGCGCGCGAACGCGAGGTCGAAGTGGAAATCCGACGCCAGCAGCACCAGCCCGCGGCGGCGGCCGAGATAACGCGCGGCCTCGAGCAGGCCGGCGGCGTTGCGGCCTTCGAGCGGGAGCGAACGCAAGGCTGCGGCGATGCGCATGCCGTGAGCCCGCGAGACCATCGCGGGCCAGACGAGCGACTCATGCACGCGCGTGTCCGCCGCCACGAACCCGAACGGGTCGCCCACGTGCCAGGCCGACTGTCCGGTGCTCTCTACGAGATCCGCGACGCTGTGCTGCTTCCCGCCCCTGGCCCCAAACGCCATGGACGCCGACAGATCTGCGATGACGTAGACGGGGACAGCCACCCGCTCACTCATGGTCCGCACCAGCCACTGGCCGAAGGGATCCGTGGCGCTGCGGCGCAGATCGATGCGACGCGGGTCGGCGCGTGCAAGCAGGGGACGCAGACCGAGATAGACGCCAGCCGCACCCTCGGAGCGCGAGGCGTGAGCACCCGGGCGCGTGCCTACCGGTCTGCCGGGCACGCGATAGTGGAATTCGCCGACCATGCGACCTGCCGGCTAGGGCGCAGGCACGCGAGCGAATGCCTGCTTGAACAACTCGCGCACGATGGCGGTCCGGCGCAGCTCGTACACGGGCTCGAAGAAGATGCGATGCGCCAGGGTCTCGAACAGCACCGCATGCACGTCAGCGGGTTCGACGTAGTCGCGCCCGGCGAGCCACGCGTTCACGCGCGCGGCACGCATGGCCAGGCTCATCCCACGCGGGCTCGCGCCGGCGAGGACGAGCGCGGCGGTATCCACGCCATCGATGACAATTCCATGCTCGTGCGGGCGAGCGATGGTTCCCCAGAGCTCCAGCGCATATCGGCGCAGGGCGGTGCCCGTCTGCACGCAGCGCTGCACCAGCGCACCGGCTTCGTTGAGCCCGCGGAAATCCACCAGTCCTTCCGGCACACGCGCGAGCAGGGCCTCCATGTCGTGGTATGCCGGATCGAACATGAGCGCGAGCCGATCGGCCTCTTCGCCCGGCGCCTCGACTGCCACCTCCATCATGAAGCGATCCTTGGCCGCCGAGGAGATCTCGAAGGTCTCCTCCTTCTCCACCCGGTTGCGGTCCGCGAACACCGTGAGGTGGGGGAAATGGAACTCCCGGTTGAATGCCGACACGCTGCGTTCGGCCATCACCCGCAGCAGCACCGAGTGGACCTGCGGGCGCGCGCGGTTGATCTCGTTGAAGAACAGGATCGACAGCCGCTCCGCGTCGCGCACCAGAGGGCCGGGGTCCACGCGTGGGCGGCCGTCCTCGCCGATGTAGGTGTGGTAGAGCAGATCCGCGGGCATCAGGTCGATCGTACCTTCGATCCGGCTGAAGCCCCCGCCGATGGCGCGCGCGAAAGCACGCAGCAGCAGGGTCTTTCCGACGCCGACGTCGCCTTCGAGCAGCACGTGGCCGCGGGCGAAGATCGCCGTGTTGACGAGGCGCAGGGCGCGTCTCTGGCCAACCACGATGCCACCGACCGCCTCCTCGACGCGCAACGCCTGATCGCGCCAGTCCCTCAACAGCTTGTCTTCGACGCTCATGCGACGGTTCGCAGCGATAGCTCGGTGGATCTCCCGGGGTCACGGCCATGCTGTCACAGCGCAATCCGCAGCGTCAAGCGTTCATAGCCCGAGCAGCCACGCAATGATCTGCTTCGCGACGAAGCCGAGCATGCCAAAGGCGAGCACAAAGAACAGCACGAAGGTCCCCAGCCTACCAGCCTTCGACTCTCGCGCGAGCTGCCAGATGATGAACAGCATGAAGAGCATGAACGCGCCCAACCCGAAGGTCAGGCCGAACTCGGCGATCTGCTCTTCAGTGAGGCCAAACACGGCTCTGCCCGACTGCCTCGTGCTGGTCAGCTACGCCGCGGCAGCCCGGACGCATCCACCGCCTCGCGATAGGCATGCCAAGTCGCATGCCCGATCACCGGGACCGCGACGACGAAGCCGAGCATCAGCGTCAGCAGCGACAGGCCGGTGGCGAGCATGATGATCACGGCCCACAGCACCATGGCCACGGGGTTCTCGCCCACTGCCCGGATGCTGGTGACGAGCGCAGTTACCATGTCCACATCGCGATCCAGCAGCAGCGGCGCGGACACGACGGTCGCGGCGAACACCAGCGCTGCGCCGATGCCGCCGAGCGTGATCCATACCGGGAACAGGAACGAGCCTTCCGACAGGACGATGTGACGCAGCACGCTCTCCACGCCGGTGATCGGCGCCCGCACGAAGAGCGCGAACAGCACTGCGGACACCAGTACCCACATCGTGCCCGCGATCACCAGCAGCAGGCCCAGCCACACCAGGGGACGCGTCCCGCGCTGCCAGGCCGCGATCACATGGCGCAGCGTCGGGTGCTCACCCAGTTCGAGGCGGCGGCTCAGCTCGTAAAGCCCGGTGGCGAGGATCGGCCCGATCAGCAGGAATCCGGAGAAGGCCCCGGGCAGCAGATACCAGTGGCGCAACGTGATCGCCAGGATCACCCAGCCTCCCACCGCGACCGCCAGGCCGTGCAGCAGGCTTGCGAGAGGTGCGCCGGTCAGGTCGCGCCAGCCCAGCAGCAGCCAGGTAAACGGGCGGGCCACTGGCACCTGACGCACCGGCACCGGTATCGCATCGACGGCAGGCTCGTTGGAGGATGTGTGCATAGGACCAGTGAAACGCGCTGTGGGATGGTCGCAATTGTATGCTGCCGGCTGGGCAGCAGTCGTAACCGCGATTGGAAGCAGGCTCAGCAAAGAGACAAGTTGGTTGCGAACCATCGTACGGTCGAGGTGTCGAGCCCAGGAAGCCCTCACAGCCCGTCATCGCGGTTTTCTTCGTGTCTTCGTGGTGCGAGGTGTGAGTAGTGCGTCGCAGCACTAGGCACCTGCCGGCTCGGGCATAATGCGCCGTCACGGACCAGAGGACCGACTATGACCAGGACCGTCGACTATTTCTTCTCCACCGTTTCGCCTTGGACCTACCTCGGGCACGAACGCTTTCGCGCGATGTGCACGGCGCATGGCGCCCGCGTCAACGTGCGTCCCTGCGATATCGGCGGAAAGATCTTCCCTGTCTCCGGCGGCCTCCCCCTCAAGCAGCGTGCACCGCAGCGCCAGGCGTATCGCCTGGCGGAGCTGAAGCGCTGGCGCGACTACCTCGGCATCCCGCTGACGCTCGAGCCGAAGTACTTTCCCGCCGACGGCGAACCGGCGTCACGGCTGATCATCGCGGCCAGCCGATTGAGCGAGGACGCTGCAATGGCATTGACCTTCGCCGTCCTGCGCGCCTGCTGGGCCGAGGAACGCAATGTCGCCGATTGCGACACGCTCAAGGCGATCCTGGAGGAGCAGGGATTCGGCGCCGAGGCGCTCATGCATCACGCTGCGGGCGCGGAGACTAGGGCCACCCACGATAGGTACACGCAGGAGGCGATCCACAAGGGCGTGTTCGGCGCGCCGACCTACATCGTCGACGGCGAGCTGTTCTGGGGGCAGGACCGGCTCGACTTTGTAGAGCGCGCGCTGGCGCGCACCTCCTAGCCCTTACTTCATAACCGCAGGGGCGCAGAGAGTGCAGAGGATCACGGAGCACAGAGGGATCTTGTTCTGGTCTTCCGGTTTTCTTCGTGTCTTCGTGCCCCCGGATCGGAGTCCGGGGCAGGCTTCGTGGTGAGAAGTGGGATCGGGCCTTCCCCTCAGTCATGGTCGATGCGCATGGCCTCGAGGAAACGAGACACGAGGTTGTAGCCCGCGATCGTGGCGGTAAGCTCCACGAGCTGGCGAGGATCGAAGTGCGGCCGCACTAGCGCGAACACCTCATCCGGCACGTGGACGTGGCGCGTCATGCATTCGGCGTATTCCAGAACGCCGCGCTGTTTCGCATCGTACCGAGACGATTCGCGCCACGCGGGAAGGTCGTCGAGCTGTTCCTGCGTGAGCCCCGCCTTCAGGGCGAAGGGCACATGCGCCTGGTACTCGTAGTCCGCGCCGTTAATCACCGCGATAAGCATGATCGCCAGCTCGCGGTATTGGCCCGGCAGCTCGGCCTGCTGCCGGATCGCAGTAAACAGGTGCAACCACCCCTCGGCCACCTTGGGGCTGTTCAACAGTGCCCGATAGAGGTTGAGCACCCTGCCGCCGCGCTCTGCGCGGATGCGGTCGCACAAGGCTTTCAGCTCGGGGTTGGTGGTGTCGTCTAGGTACGGGACTCTGGCCATGCTATCGCTTTCATTCATTGAATTGAACCACAGAGGCACAGAGAGACAGAGTACACCGCAACGCGAGGACTGTTCGAATCGGGCCCCACACAAAGGTGCGCTCAGCTCGGAGACTCAGGATTCGCGCTCGAGTCCTCTGTGCGTCTGCGTCTGCGTCTCTGTCGTTTATCGTGCCGGCATCAGTCGTTGTGCAAACGCGCCGCAAACCCCACCGCGGCCAGCGCGTCGATCACCTGCTGGACGTGCTCGTGGTCGCGCGTCTCCAGGACGAAGTCCACCTCGACGCTTTGCACGGGCAGGCTGGTGAACGCACGCTGATGCGAGATCTCCTCGATGTTGGCGTTCTGCTCGGCCAGGCAGGCTGTCACTCTCGCCAGCGCCCCGGGCAGGTCGCGCAGCTCGACGGTCAGGCGGGTGAGACGGCCGGTGCGCACCATGCCGCGCTCGATGATGTCGCCCAGCATCAGCGGATCGATGTTGCCGCCGCACAGCACCAGCCCGACCTTCTTCCCGTGGAAGCGATCGCGATGCGCCAGCACCGCAGCCAGACCGGCCGCGCCCGCGCCCTCGACTACGGTCTTCTCGATCTCCAGCAGCAGCACGATGGCCTGCTCGATGTCGCCCTCGTCCACCAGCAGGATCTCGCGGACCAGCTCGCGCACGACCGGGAGGGTGAGTCTGCCGGGCTCCTTCACGGCGATCCCGTCGGCGATGGTGGTCGTGCCGAACTCCGGCGCCAGACCCCGGATGGCGCAATACATCGAGGGAAAGCGCGTGGTCTCGGCGCCGAATACCTCGATGGAAGGTTTCACGCCCTTGGCCGCAACCGCCATGCCGGCGATGATGCCCCCGCCGCCGATGGACACGACCAGCACGTCGAGATCGGGCTGCGCCGCCAGCATCTCCAGCGCGATGGTGCCCTGGCCGGCGATCACCTTCTCGTCGTCGTAGGGGTGGACGAAGGTCAGGCCGCGCGCGCGGGCCAACTCGACCGCATGCGCCTTCGCTTCGTCGAACAGCTCGCCGTGCAGGATGACCTCGGCACCGTGGCGGCGGGTGTGGACGACTTTCACGCCGGGTGTGTAGCGCGGCATGACGATCACCGTTGGGATGCCCAGGCGCCTGGCATGATAGGCCACGCCCTGGGCATGATTGCCCGCCGACGCAGCGATTACGCCACGGCTGCGCTGCTCGGAGGTGAGCGACAGCAACTTGTTCAGCGCACCGCGTTCCTTGAACGAGGCAGTGAACTGGTGGTTCTCGAACTTCAAATAGATCTGCGCCCCGGTGATCTCGGACAGCGTACGCGAATGCAGGCAGGGGGTCTGTACGATGTCGCCGTCGAGCGCCAAGGCGGCGGCGCGGACGTCTTCGAGAGTGATGCTCATAGTGGTGGTAGCCTACCAGACCATGGGACGGGGGAAACAAAAAAAGCCCGCCGAAGCGGGCTTTCTCTAAGGTAGGCTAAAGGTTCAAGCGGCCATGATGTTGGAGGCTTGCTTGCCCTTCGGGCCGGTGGTGATGTCGAAGCTCACCCGCTGGCCCTCCTTGAGGGTCTTGAAGCCATCCATCTTGATTGCCGAGAAATGCGCGAACAGGTCTTCGCCTTTCTCGTCCGGCGTAATGAAGCCGTAACCTTTGGACTCGTTGAACCACTTGACCGTACCAGTTGCCATAAAACGTACCTCGTACTGATTTGAAGAGCGGGCTACCACCCGTACTGATGTTTGGGCTGCAAGACCGCCTACGGCCGAACCGGTACGGCGTAATACTTGAACCTAAACATGGCGCGGATGATACCTCTTTTTCGGCGCGACGCCACTGCTTCTTGCGCTATGCGAACGGCGGCTCCGGCGAGGCCTGATGCCGCTGTCCTGACGGCGCACAGCACCCCCAGAGTAGGTCCGGTTGATGCTTCATCGCAACATGAATGCCGCGGCCTGGAGCCTGCCAGTCATCAACCTCGAGACGGAGAAAGCGCTCGACGCGGGGACACGGACGCCTCACATGAGCCGGTCAGGCGCTCCACCACACTGCGTCACGCGGCCGCTGCGGCACGATGGTCAACTCGGCAAAATCATGAAAATCATGACGCGGCCGATCCGCCCTCCGCGCGCCGTTTGTGCCAAACTCTTCTCCGCAAACGGAACAGATCAGGAGGAGTGAGGGAGATGACACGCCTGCGTCGCAGTATTCAGTGTTCGGCGCTGGCCGCCTGCCTGGCGTTCGCCGGGACAAGCTGGAGCTCCGAAGACGGCGGCCCGGGGCCGGCAAGTTGGGCCGACGACCTCACACCGATCGGACCGCAGGACTGGAGCTACGAGCGCGCCGCACACCTGCTGGAGCGCGCCGGCTTCGGCGGCACGCCGCAGGAGATAAAGCGCCTCGCCCACATGACGCCGGCGCAGGCGGTTCGCCATCTGGTTCACTACCAACAGGTCGACAAGAGCCACCTGCGACCGTTCGAACACTCCGGCGTGCACGACGCAGGACTCGACCCTTTCCCGCCCAGCCGCCCTGCGACCACCGACCTCGCCCGCAACCAGGGCGAAGCCCTCGGTGTGAAGGTCAAGCCGGGTGGCAACCGCCGCATGCAGCCGGTGGTGAACAAGTTCTTCTACTGGCTGCGCGCCAGCCGCCTGGAGACCAACCGCGCCGCCTACTGGTGGGCCAACCGCATGCTCGACACCCACCGCCCGCTGGAGGAAAAGATGGCGCTGTTCTGGCACGGCCACTTCGCCACCAGCGAGGAGAAGGTGCGCGACTATCGCAAGATGCTGGTCCAGCTCGACCTGTTCTATCGGCACGGCACCGGCAACTTCCGCGACCTCGTCATCGGCGTGGCGCAGGATCCCGCGATGCTCGCCTTCCTCGATGCCGGGGTGAACGTCAAGGGCGCGCCGAATGAGAACTTCGCCCGCGAGATCATGGAGCTGTTTACCATGGGCGTGGGCAACTACTCGGAGACCGATATCCGCGAGGCTGCCCGAGCGTTCACGGGATGGAATTTCGTCGACCTCACCTTCGTCGTCAAGCGGGACCAGCACGACGACAGCGTGAAGACCGTCCTGCATCAGACCGGCCCCTTGGACGGCGTGCAGGTAATCGACGTGATCCTTGCCCAGGCGGTCACCGCCGAGTTTCTGGCGGCAAAGATCTATCGGTTCTTCGTGCGCGAGGACATCAGCCCGGAGATGAAGAAGAAGCTCGGTTCCGTGCTGCGCGACAACCAATACGAGATCGCACCGTTGCTGGAAACCATTTTCGCATCGCGCGACTTCTACAGCGCGCCGTCTGTCACCACCCGCATCAAGGGCCCGGTGGAGCTGGTGGTCTCCACCTACAAGAAGCTGGGTCTCGATGACGTGCCCGGCGTGCCGGATTTCAATGACGTCACCGCCGCGTTGGGGCAGCAGCTGTTCCGTCCACCCACCGTTGCCGGCTGGGCGCAGGGGCGCAGCTGGATCACGCCCGGGCTGCTGCTCGAGCGCGGCAACTTCGCGCGCGATGTGGTGTTCCCCGATATCACTTTCATTCCGTCGGACCGCTACCCGGTCTACCCGACCGGCGACGAGATCCGTGCCGTGCACGAGAAGATCTCGCTGGGCTACGACATCACCACGGCCACCAAACCGGTCGGCCGGGAGAACAGCGGGGACATGATGGCGATGTCCAACCGCATGGCCGACCGCGACGAGGATTTCAATACCCGGTACGCCAGCTACCGCGGCTGGCAGATGGCAGTGGAAAAGGTCAAGCCGATCCCGCGCACGATGCCACAACTCGACCTGACTGCGATGGTCAAGGCGCAGGGCCTGACGAGCACCGCAGAGGTAGTGGATTACTTCGCGAAGCGCTTTCTGAGCGTGCCGCTGGACCCCAGGCAGCGCGAGGCCCTCATCGCATTCCTGGACCAGGAGCTGGCTACCAGCGACGTCCGGGAAGCGCAGACCTGGATGGAAGATCCCCTGCGCATGCTGCTGCACCTGATCATGAGCACGCCGGAGTATCAGCTCGGCTGAGGACTGACGATGAACCGGAACGATCTGGATAGACTCCTCGCCCGGCGCAGACTGCTGAAGGCCGGGCTTGCAGGCGTATGCACACACACCGCGAGCATGGCGGGGCTCCCTCTCGTTTTCGGCAGTGCGGCGCGGGCGCTGGCTGCTGCACCTGGCCACCAGGACCGCATCCTCGTGGTGTTCGAGATGTCCGGCGGCAACGACGGCCTGAACACGCTGGTGCCGTACGCTGACGACGCGTACTACCGGCACCGTCCCAACATCGGGATCAAGCCCGGCAAGCTGCGCAAGATCGACGACCACTGGGGGCTGAACCCCGGCATGGCCGGCTTCGAGCGCCTCTACAAGGAGGGCAAGCTGGCGGTCGTGCACGGCTGCGGCTACGACGGTCCGTCCTTCTCTCATTTCACGTCGATGGCCTACTGGCACACCGCTGCGCCCAACAGCGGAGAGGAATACGGATGGGTGGGCCGGCTGGCCGACGCGATGGACCCTGCCAACCAGCCCAACTTCGTCGTCAACATCGACGAAAGCCAGTCGCTGGCGGTGCGCAGCCGCGATCACACGCCGGTGGTATTCGACGATCCCGACAACTTCGTGCGCAAGGGCTTCTTCCAGGAGAAGCCGGTCCTGGCGATGATGGGCGACGGCACCGAGGATGCCAACGCAACGCGGCGCTATCTGCTCAACGTGGCCCGCAGTGCGCGCGACGCCTCTTCGCTGGTCAGAGACGCGTGGTCACGCTACAAGACCCCGGTGGACTACGGCATCATCAACCTGGACCTGATGAAGGTTGCGGCGCTGATCGACGCCGGCATGCCTACCCGGCTGTACTACTGCGGCTACCGGCACAATGCCTTCGACACTCACGTGCACCAGGTCGACCTGCACCAGCGGCTGCTGACCTATGTGTCCGACGCCGTGGCCGGCTTCTTCCGCGACATGGAGCGTATCGGCAAGGCCGACCAGGTCGTGATGATGATCTTCTCCGAGTTCGGCCGGCGCGTGCCGGAGAACACCAGTCTGGGCACCGACCACGGCACCGCCGGGCTGATGTTCCTGGCCGGCAAGCCGGTCAAGGGCGGGCATTACGGTACGCCGCCCAGACTGACCCAGCTCGACGCGGGAGACAATCTGGTCCACACGGTGGATTTCCGCCGGGTGTACGCCACGGCGATCGAGGGCTGGCTGGGGTACCCCGACACGGACAAGGTGCTCAAGGGGCGCTTCGAGCCTCTCCCGATGTTCGCTTAAGACTTTGAACCACGGTGGCCACGGAGGAAAGAGAAGAGCAACTGACGCTCCTTGGTGCTCACCGGCGGAATGACGCAGACTTCTGCACGCTGATTTCGCTGTCATTCGCCAGAGCTAGCGGGGGCCTCGTCGGTTACTACTGTCGTTCTCCGTATCCTCCATGTTTCAGCTCTGGGGTTCAGATCAACCCGCGCGCCGCGAGGTTGCGCATCAGGTCGGCGATCCCGAACGTCCAGGGTGTGATGCGGTCGCAGTAGTCGATGCGGTTGGACAGCGCACCCAGCGCCGGCGAGCGGATCGTCACGACGTCGCCGAGCTTGTGGGTGAAGCCGTGCCCCGGCTCGCCGCGATCCTGGGTGGGCGCGAACGCGGTGCCGAGGAACAGCACCAGCCCGTCGGGATACTGGTGGTTGCGATTGACTGCCTGGGCTGCGAGATCGAGCGGATCGCGACTGATCTGGGACAGGCTATAGCTCCCGGAAGTGGCGAACCCGTCTTCTCCGTGCACCTCCACCTCGATGTGCACGCTGCGCAGGTCGTCGACGGTGAAATGCTCGTCCAGCACACGGATGAGGGGACCGATGGCGCAGCTCGCGTTGTTGTCCTTCGCGCGGCCGAGCAGCAACGCACTGCGTCCTTCCCAGTCGCGCAGGTTCACATCGTTGCCGAGCGTGGCTCCGACCACCCGCCCGGCACGATTGATGGCGAGCACCACCTCGGGCTCCGGGTTGTTCCAGGCCGAGCTCGCCAGGATCCCGATCTGGGCGCCGGTGCCTACCGCGGACATCGGCTGAGCCTTGTTGAATACCTCGGCGTCGGGGCCGATACCCACCTCCAGGTATTGCGACCACACACCGCGCTTGATGAGCGAATCCTTCAGCTTCATTGCCTCCGGCGAACCGGGCTTGATGCTCGTCAGCTGGGTGCCGATCTCCTCGCCGATGGACTTGCGGATGGACTCGGCCTGCGCCGGGTCGCCATGCGCCTGCTCTTCGATCACGCGCTCCAGCATGCTGGTGATGAAGGTCACGCCGCAGGCCCGTATCGCCTGCAGATCTGCCGGCGCCAGGAAGTAGGGTTTGGCTGGGTTGCGCTGATCATGTGCGCTGTTGGCCAGCAGCTCTGCAGCATCGCCGATGCGGCGCATGGCAGCGCGCCCGCTGCGCATCAGGGACAGGGGATCGCGGGCGTTGAGGAGTTCAGAAGCGGTCGCCGCTACAGCCGAAAGATCGAACACCTCGCCCTGCAGAATGGCAACCGGGCTGGGCCCTGGCCTGCGGCCGGGGACCCATGCGCGGCCCACCAGCGTGGCGCGTTGCGCGTCTTCGGGCAGGGCGCGCCCCACGTCGAGCAGCAGCCGGGCGCTCATGTCAGCCTCCCCTCTTCTGCACGACGAAGGTGCTTTCCGGAATGCAGCTCGATGCGCACACCACACCGAGGAACTCGCCCGCGCGGCGCGGCAGGAAATGGATGCGCAGCTCGTCCCCCAGGTCGTTGGAGGCCACCAACGTGTAGGCTACCTCCGGCGCATCGGCTCCGGCATTGAGCGCGTACACCGCTACATCGCGAGACAGCTGGGCGTGCAGCTGGGCGGCGGCCGCGCCGTCGCTCGCAGAAACGGTGACGGCGGTGAAGTAGCGTGCGCCCACCGCGTCGGGCGAGGCGGCAGTCGCCGACACGATCACGGGAGTGGTGAAGCTGGCCGGATAGCGCCACTGCCAATCGCCACTCGGGACCAGGAGCTGCCCCGTTTCCCGGCATGCGATGCGGGTCCATTGTGCGACGGGCTCCGGGAGGGAAGTCGCCGCCTGCGGCGGCAGCCGCTCGCAATCCAGCATCGTGCCGGCCGCCTCGTCATGGTCTTCCTGGCCCTGATGCGCGCCTGCCCAGCCCCCTGCGGCAAGCACACCCGCCACGAACACGGCACATGCGCAGTAACGCAACATTTTTTTGCCTCCTCCACCGATACGCGCCAGCGCATATCGCGTTGTTTGCGCTGGATTATACACGGCGAAGCGCGGCTCACCCCAGCGCTGCCGCGCTGCGCGTTTGCGCAATAGCACTTCTCCGCGGTACAACCGCGACGTGAATTGCGCGGCATGCCAGGGTGACGAAGCTTCGCTCTGCATGGAATTTGATTACTCATGATGCTCAGCCGACCACATCTCACCCGCGATCCACGGGCTGGCGCACGTGGAGCGGCTGGCAAACAAGAGCGGCGTGGTGGGCCCAGCGAGCGCCTTCGGACGGGCTCTTCGTCACGGGTGGCTTGCGGCGCCGAGTCACCCCACGACTCGCCGCCGCAAGGCGGGTCCCGTAGGAGAGGATTGGTTGACGAGGGTTTCGACTCGTCCCATGATTAGGACGTGTCTACGACACGGCATGGTCAAACGAAGTTCCCAGGCTGTCCACGACCGGTTCGTGTCGGCCCCGCATGGCGGATGATCCGCTGATGCTTCCCGGACGGATCGCCTTTCTGGATGTGGAGACGACCGGGGCCGACCCGCGCGAGGATCGCATCACGGAACTGGGGCTCGTGCTGGTGGACGCCGGCGAGCCGGTGGAGGAATGGTCCAGCCTAGTGAACCCCGGCCGGGAGATCCCGCCCGGGATCGCGACGCTGACCGGGATCACCAATGAGATGGTGGCGCGCGCGCCGGCCTTCGCCGAGATCAGTCTCGATCTGGCCGCCCACCTGGAGGGCCGCTTGCTGGTGGCCCATAACGCCCGCTTCGATTATGCCTTCCTGCGCCAGGAGTTTCGCCGCACTGGCCTGTCGTTCCAGGCACTCACACTGTGCACCGTGCGCCTGTCCCGCGCCCTGTTCCCGCAACACCGGCATCACAACCTGGATGCGCTGATCGAGCGCTTCGGCCTGGCCTGCGATGCGCGACACCGCGCGCTGCCGGATGCCCGCGTCCTGATCGAGCTCACGCGCGCAATGGCGCAGAGGGTTCCGGCCGCCGAGTTCGCGGCTGCCCGCGAGAGCGTCACCCTGACACCGCATCTGCCGGCCGGCCTGGATGCGCCGCTGCTGGAGGATCTGCCCGATGCCCCTGGCGCGTATGTGCTGTATGCCCCGGACGGCGCACCGCTCTTCGCGGGACGCGCCAGCAATCTGCGCACACAGGTGCTGGCGCACTGGAGCGAAAAGGGTTCGAAGGCGCGTGAACTGCGCGTCGCGCTCCAGTCCGGTGCGCTGGATTGGTTTCCTGCGGCCGGTCCGCTCGGCACCGCGCTGCGCCAGCTGCAGCTGATCGAGTCGCTTGCGCCGCGCCATAATCGCCCGCCGCGGCGGCGCCCCGAGGCCTGGGCTGTGCACTGGAATCCTGCCTGGGCAGAGGTTGCGCTGGTCGATCTGCAGGCTCCCGACGCGCCCGCCTCGGATCTATTCGGCCCCTTTCGCTCGAAGCGCGACGCACTCGCTGCCCTGCGCGGCCTGCGCCACGAGCACGCCCTGTGCGCCCAAGTGCTCGGGCTCGAAGCCGGCAGCGGCCCCTGTTCTGCCTATGCATCGCAGCAATGCCGCGGGGTGTGCGTCGGGACGGAGAGCCGTGCAGCCCATACCTTGCGGCTCGCGCAGGCTCTGACGAAACTGCGGCTGCCCGCCTGGCCCTTCCGCGGACCGATCGCAATCGTCGAGGAGGATCCGGCGCGCACGCGCCGCGAGCTGCACGTCGCACAGGACTGGCGCTACATCGGAAGCGCACGCTCCCTGGAAGAAGCCCACGACCTGTCTGCTGACCCACCGCTACCGCCGTTCGACGTGGATGTGTTCCGCATTCTCAGCCGTGCGTTGGCCGAGCCGGACCGGTATCGCCTGCAGAATCTTTCTGGGCGAAGAAGTCTGCAGTAAGACACGCGCGCACCTTGCACCTTGCGTGCTTCACGCCGGGCATCCCAGGCTACAATGCAGCGCGGCGCCCTGCGACCTGCCGGACCGGCCGGGACCGCGGTGCTCGAGCATGCAGTCCGGACCCGCAGCCACTGGGCAGCGGCGGCGACCTCCCAACCCGAACATGACCGATCCTGGCGATCCGATACCTCGCGCCCCGTTCTGGCTCGGCACCGCCGGGCTGGTGCCATTCGTGGTGCTCACGAGCGCGCTGTATGCGCTGCCGGACGGCAACACTCCCATAGTCCTGGTGTGGCTGAGCGCCTATGCCGCCGTGATCCTCAGCTTCGTCGGCGCGATCCACTGGGGCGTGGCAATGGTCCACGAGCAGATGCCGGAAGCCGAGCGCGGCGTGTTCATGGCCTGGAGTGTGGTGCCTGCGCTGGCCGGCTGGGTGGCATTGCTGCTGCCGGCCAAGGCCGGACTGCTGCTGCTCGGCGCGACCTTCGCGGTGCACTACGCAGCGGACCGCCAGTTCGCCCAGCGCTTCGCGCTGCCGCGCTGGTACCTGCGCCTGCGCGGCGGGCTGACCGCGGTGGTCATTCTGTGCCTCGTGCTCGCCGCCGTGCGGCTCGCGCAGCAGCAGTAGGCCTCACCGATCCTTCTTCCAGGAACCTCATGACACGAATCACCCGCCTGCCGACTCGCTGCGCGCTCGTCGCTGCGGGCCTCGGAGCGATGCTCGCTTGTCCTCCAACCGCATCGGCTGCAGAAGCGTGCGTGAGCCCTGCGAGCTGGGTCGTGCCGACCAGCGATGCGCCGCAGCGCCGCGACCCGAAGACATTGTTTGCCGAGCTCGCAAAGCGCCGCGTAGTGCTGTTGGGTGAAAGCCACGACAATGCCGAACACCATCGCTGGCAACTGCATACTCTCGCCGCTTTGCACGCCCTCCACCCGAACCTGGTGCTGGGCTTCGAGATGTTCCCGCGCCGGGCCCAGGCAGCGCTCGATCGGTGGGTGGCAGGCGAGCTCACTGTAGAGGCGTTTCTCCAGCGCAGCGAATGGAGCCGCGTCTGGGGCTTCGATGCAGAGCTCTACCTGCCGATCTTCCACTTCGCCCGCATGCATCGCGTTCCGATGATCGCGCTGAACGTGGAGCGCAGCCTGGTGGCCAGAGTCGGCGACGCCGGCTGGGCCAGCATTCCACCGTCGGAGCGGGAGGGCGTGACCGATCCGGCACCGCCTTCCGCGCGGTATCGCGAGAGACTCTACGAATCGTATCTCCAGCATCTTCCTAAGGAACACCCGGCCCGCAGCCGCACCGAACCCGATTACACCGACCCCGACTATGTGCACTTCGTCGAGAGCATGCAGGTGTGGGATAGAGCCATGGCACAGGCCATCGCACAGCAACGCAGCGCGGCAAATCCACCGCTTGTCGTTGGCATCATGGGCAGCGGGCACTTGCAAGATGGCTTCGGCGTGCCGCATCAGCTGCGCGACCTGGGGATCGAAGATACTGCCGTCCTGCTGCCGTGGGACGCGGATGAGGACTGCGACGCGCTGACACTCGGTCTCGCGGACGCGGTGTTCGGCGTGGCGGCGGCCGTGCCAACCACGCCGGTCCGGCCCCGCCTTGGTGTGATGCTGGACGACAGCAGCGGCAGCGTGGTAATCCGCGACGTGGTCAAAGACAGCGTGGCAGACCAGGCGGGAGCACGTTCCGGGGACGTTGTCGTGACCGTCGCGGGCGTGCCGGCACACAAAGCCAGCGACGTGATCGATGCCGTGCGTCGCCAGGCGCCCGGCACCTGGCTGCCCATGACAGTCAAGCGGGGCGCAGAGTCAGTGGAGCTGGTTGCACGGTTTCCGCCGACGCCATGACCTGGTCACGGTTGTTCAGGGGGCTCGCAGGCCTCGTGCTGTGCGCGAATGCTGCGGCCCAGCCCGCACACATCGAGTCCGTGCACCAGGACCTGTCCGTCGAGCTGGACCCCGCAACTCGCGAGCTGCGCGTCAGTGCACAGATCGGCTTCGAGGGCAGCGGCGTCGCGCGGCTCGGCCTCGGCGACGGCTTCGCCGTCGAGGCTGTAGCGGTGGATGGCGATCCCGTCGCCGTTGCCCCTGCCCGGGAGAGCGGCTTGCGCGTCTGGGCACTCGAACTGAAAAACACCGGCCGCCACCAGATCGTCGTGCGCTACAGCGGAACCCTGCAGGCACTACCCGAGATCGACCATCGCGCCACGCTGCAGAGGCTACCCCCCATGGCCGGCACCGAGGGCAGTTACTTGCCCGGCGGCACCGGCTGGTACCCGCTGCTGGGCGAGCAGCAGTTCACCTATCGCCTGCACCTGAAGCTCCCGCCCGGACAGCGCGGCCTGGTTCCCGGACGGCTCGTCGCGGAGGAGACGGACGCGAGAGGCTACCGCGCAGAGTACGAGTTCTCCCACCCGGCTGAGAGCATCGAGCTGATGGCCGGTCCCTATGAAGTGCGGGAACGGGTGGTCGAGCGGCCAGGCGGGCCACCGGTCCACCTGCGCACCTGGTTTCACCCCGAGCTGCATGATCTCGCCTCGGGCTACCTCGACGCCGTGGAAGGCTACCTGCGCCTCTACAGCGAATGGATCGGCGCATACCCTTTCACGGAGTTCAGCGTCGTGTCCAGTCCCCTGCCGACGGGCTTCGGCATGCCGACCCTGACTTATCTCGGCATCGACGTGCTGCGGCTGCCGTTCATCAAGTCCACCTCGCTCGGTCACGAAGTGCTGCACAACTGGTGGGGCAACGGTGTGTACGTGGACTACGAGCGTGGCAACTGGTGCGAAGGGCTGACGACCTTCATGGCGGACTACTTCTATAAGGAGCAGGAGGGCGCTTCGGCGGCCTACGCCACGCGGCAGACGTGGCTGCGCGATTTCGCGGCTATCCCCGTGGGTCAGGACACGCCACTCACCGCGTTCACCGCGCGCAGCCACGGTACCTCGCAGATCGTCGGCTATCACAAGGCGGCCTACCTGTTCCTGATGCTGTGCGAACGCATCGGCGCAGCCACCTTCGATGCGGGGCTGCGCGAGTTCTGGCAGCAGCACCGGTTCGCGCGCGCGGGGTGGGACGACCTCCGGCGCGCTTTCGAGCGCAGCTCGGGGGAGACGCTCGACGTCCTTTTCGAGCAGTGGCTCACGCGCACGGGTGCACCGCGCGTTCGCATCGAGGACGCCAGCCGCGACGGCAATACGCTGCACATGCGCCTGGCGCAGGACGGACCGGCTTACGTGCTGCGCGTCCCGCTGGCGATCGACACGGCCGAGGGGCCGAAGACGCTGGCAGTCGATCTGACATGCCCGAGCCAGGCGTTCACGTTGCAGCTCGACGCCACGCCCCGGACAGTGGCGCTCGACCCGCAGTTGCTTCTCTTTCGCCGACTCGAACCGAGTGAGCTGCCGCCGATCCTGCGGCAGGTGATGCTGGATCCTGCCACGCACACGGTTGTTGCCTCGCGCGACTCCGCCGTTGCAGCTGTCGCGCGCGAGCTCGCAAGCAAGCTGCAGGACTCCGTGCCGCGCTTTGACCGGGAGCCGACCGGGGCGCCGCTGCTGGTGATCGGCGCGCATGCCGACGTCGATCGCTTCCTCGCGGAGCATGATCTGCCGGCACGCCCGGAGACTGTGCGAGGCCGAGGCACCGCCCAGGTCTGGACCGCCACCCAGCCCAGCGGCGCCGCGCTCGCCGTCGTCTCCGCTGCGGACGTGAGCGCGCTGCGCGGCCTGCTGCGGCCGCTGCCCCACTACGGCGGACAGAGCTGGCTGGTGTTCGAGGGGGCGAAGGTGGTGGAACGAGGCGTGTGGCCGGGTGAAAGCGTGGTGTCGGCCGTCGACTGAAAGCCTGCACGTCTAGCCCGCCGCCGGCCGTATCACCTCCCCGCTTGGGGCGCAGGAAATCACCGCTACACGCCGAGCGCATGCCTCAGCATTTCCACGCGGTCGGTCCGCTCCCAGGTGAAGGCCGGCTCGTCCCTGCCGAAGTGACCGTAGGCTGCCGTGGCCAGATAGATCGGCCGGAGCAGTTGCAGGGTCTCGATCATCCCGCGGGGTGTCAGGGGAAACACCACCGGCACGACCGCCTCGAGCGCCTCGTCGGACACCGTGCCGGTGCCATCCGTATCGACCATCAGCGATACCGGTTGTGCTACCCCGATGGCATAGGCAAGCTGTATCGTGCAGCGCTCGGCCAGGCGTGCCGCGACGATATTCTTCGCGATATATCTCGCCATGTAGGCGGCGGATCGGTCCACCTTGCTCGGATCCTTGCCGGAGAACGCGCCCCCGCCGTGGGGACAGGACCCGCCATAGGTATCGACGATCACCTTGCGGCCGGTGAGCCCGGTGTCGCTGGCGGGCCCGCCGATCTCGAACCGTCCGGTCGGGTTCACCATATAGCGTAGATCCGCAGCCCGCTCGCGCTGCGGAATGACCGGCTCGATGATGTGCCGGATCACCTCCTGTTCGATGGTTTCTTGCGGCACGTCCGGCGAGTGCTGCGTCGAGAGCACCACGTTGACCACCTCGCACGCCATGCCGCTTCGATAGCGCACCGTCACCTGCGACTTGCCGTCAGGGCGCAGCCAGGGCAGCAGCCCGCTCCGGCGCACCTGCGCCTGACGCCGCATCAGCATATGCGCGAGCCAGATCGGCTTGGGCATCAGCGCCTCGGTCTCGCGCGTCGCGTAGCCGAACATCATGCCCTGGTCTCCGGCGCCCTGCTCGCCGCCCGGGCGATCGACGCCCTGGGCGATGTCGGCCGACTGGCGGTTAAAGCGCGCCATGATCTCGCAGCGCTCGACGTCGATGCCGCTAGCGTGGTCGCTGTAGCCGACCTCCTTGAGCAAAGCGCGAACGATACGCTGTGCATCGTTGTGCACATCGCGAAAGACAGCCTCGTCCGCCGTGCGGAACTCGCCTGCGAGCACGATGTAGTTGTTTGCCACCAGCGTTTCGCACGCGACCCTTGCACCCGGCTCGCGCGCCAGGAAGGCATCCACTATGGTGTCGGAGATCTGGTCGGCGAGCTTGTCGGGGTGGCCCGCCGCGACTGATTCCGAGGTGAACAGCATCGACTCTCTCAATTGTCTGCTTTCCTCCATGTCTGATGCCACGTCTCGGAGCGCAGAGCGTCGGCAAAGATCTCGCGCAGCAGCGTGAGCGCGCCGACGGGCTCCTCGCTCGCTTCGATGTTCGCGCGCGCTGCCTGCGCGGCCAGCATCTCCATCCGGCTGAGCGCCGCCGGAGTGGCATTATCGAGCCGCATGGCCAGGTCCTCGCCTGCCTCGATCCCGGCGTCCAGCAATCGCACCACCTGCACCGGGCGCGAGAGATGAGCCGCTATGCGGCGGGTCAGGTCCGTTGAAGCAACTGCGTGGGCGTCGAGCGAAGCCTGCATGAGCCGCAGGCCACGGATCCAGTAGCCGATGCCGACCGTGCGGGGCGGCGCGCTGCGCTGTGGCGCGCCAACCCCGGCCGAGGTTCCGGCGGAAAGAACCTGTATATCCTGCGTCGGTCCGGCTGTTTCCAGCGCGAGGAGCAGAGCGAGGAGCACAGGGTTGCCCGCCCACAGGCCCCCGTCGCACAGCATCTCCCCTCGGCCGAGCGCCCGCGCCGGCCCTGCAAGCGGAGGAAACAGGATCGGCGCCGCGCAGCTCGCCATGCAGGCTTCCACCAGCCCTGCTTGCGCATCTTCCTCCCCGGCCGCCGATGGCGTTCTGAACAGGCGCTGGTGCAGCGTGTTCAGGTCGGTGGCGGTGAGGCAGAGCGAGATACCGCGCCGCGCGTGCAGCTCGCCGAAGGTCTCGCTTCCCATCTCCCCGCTGAGCGCGCGACGCAGTGCCGCGACGTTGGCGGACGGTCTGCGCCAGTGACGCAGGCACCACGCCAGGTTCCTCGCGCCCATGGGGCTGGGACTTGGAAAGATGAGCGGCCCGGCATCCCGGTAGAGGGCGACAACCCGTTCCAGAGGACGGCCGGCGGCCAGCGCAGCTGCCAGGATGGCGCCGGTGCTCGTGCCGACGATCAGGTCGAAGGCCTTGCCCAGGTCGGGCGGACCGCTGCCTTCTTCCGGCGATGCAGCGAAATGCGCTGCCAGGCGCTGCAACAGCACAGCAGTGTAGAGGCCGCGCATGCCACCGCCGTCGAGGGCGAGCACGCGGAACACAGGTCGGGAGGGGGACAAAGTCATCGATAACCCAGAATCAGTCTAACCGAGGCAGCTCAGGTGGTACGCGCCTTTTCGCGCGCATCTCGTGTCGGTTTGATCTGCATCAAACGGGCTGCGGGCCAGCTTGTAATGCTTCAATCACATAGCCTCGCGGGGCCAGCCCGCGGAAAGGGATAGCCCGGACGATCCGCTCCCGCGAGCCCGCGTGCGCACCGAGGGGAGCAACAGCAAGCCGCGCTGGCAAGGAGAGGACTAGCCATGGCCGCACAGAACGACGTGGTATCGACCGATTGGCTCTCCGACAACCTGCACGCGTCTAATCAGCGCATCGTAGACTGCTCCTGGTATCTGCCGGAGCTCAAGCGCGATGCCCACGCCGAGTACCTGAACCAACACGTGCCCGGCGCAGTGCGGTTCGATATCGACGAAATTGCAGATCACACCGGGCTCGGGGCGCACATGCTGCCCTCAGCCGAGGGCTTCGCCGACAAAGTCGGTCGGCTCGGCATCGACAACCGGACCCGCGTGGTGGTGTACGACACCAACTACGTCTCGGCGCGCGTGTGGTGGATGTTCCAGGTGTTCGGCCATGACGACGTGGTGATACTGGACGGGGGACTGACCAAGTGGCTCGCGGAGGGGCGCCCAGTCGAGTCGGGTGAGGTCGGCGGCGCACCGCGGGAATTCGTGGTGCATAAGCGTTCGGAGCTAGTGGCCGATTGGCGCGAGGTCCTAGACAACCTGTCCAGCCGGCGTGCGCAGCTGGTCGATGCGCGCACCGCCAAGCGTTTCTCAGGCGAGCTGCCGACAGGCTATCCGGGCATCGCCCCCGGCCACGTCCCCGGCAGCATCAACCTGCCCTGGGACACGATCGAAAACCCCCAAACCAGGCAGTTCCTCCCAGAGATGAGCTGGCGAGCCGCTTCGCGAACGTCGCAGTGGACCTCGACAAGCCCATCCTCGCGATGTGCGGATCGGGGGTCACGGCCTGCATCCTTGCCTTGTCGCTGCATCGCCTCGGGAGAAGCAACTGGAAAGTCTACGACGGCTCTTGGCACGAATGGGCGCAGCGCCCGGGGGTGCCGAAGGTCTGGGGAGGATCGCACTCTTCCCGCTGGTGATCATGTACCTCAACAGCAAGCTGCCGAAGCCGGCGAGGATCACCTGGTGGTCGTACCTGGTGCTGAGCCTGAACGTGCTGTTCTTCGGATTCTTCTTCCTGAACTTCGTGTGGATGCAGGTATTCGAGGTGCCTCTGGTGAAAATCTGAGAGGAGATCAGAAGCCCCAGGGCCGCGACCGGTGTCGCGTCGCGAGTAAGAGCGTGGTGTCGCGCGTCGACTGAAGGCCGCGCTCAGCCCAGCATCGCGTCCACAATGTTCGGCACGTGCAGAGTCGGAGCGCCAAGCGCGCCGATGCTCGCTCAGTATTTCCAGCATGGGTCAGTGTCGCGCCAGGAATTCAGTCAACGCCCGATTGAACGCGTCCGGCTGCTCCAGATTGGACAGGTGCGATGCATTGGGGATGATGACCAGCTCCGAGCCCGGCGCAGCATCGTGGATCTCGCGTGACATGGCCAGGGGCGTGCCGGCGTCCTGCTCGCCTACGATGATCTGGATCGGGCAGCCGATCTCCTTCAACCGAGCGGTGAGGTTGATCTTCGGGATCGCGTGACAGCATCCCGCGTACCCCACGGGCGGCGTCGCGCGGATCATCGCGGCCACTTTGTCGAGCACCGGCGGACGTTTCGCGAGGATGGCCTCGGTGAACCAGCGCTTCAGCGTCGGCTCCACCAGGGGTTCCATGCCTTTTTCGGTGGCGGTCTTGATGCGATCGACCCACACCGGCTGCACCTCCGGCCCAAGCCGGCTGGAGGTGTCGCACAGGACCAGGCTGCGGAACTGACCGGGGTACCTCAGCGCGTAGGTCATGCCGATCATGCCGCCCATCGACAGCCCGACGAAATGCGGGCGCTCGACGTCGAGCGCATGCAGCAGGCCATGCGCATCGTCAGCCAGCTGCTCCAGCGTGTAGGCGCTTGCGGGAGCATCGCTTTGGCCATGCCCCCGTGTGTCGAAGCGCAGCACTCTGTAGCTCTTCGCAAGTGCCTCGGCCTGCGGATCCCACATCTCCAGGCTGCAGGCAAGCGAGTGGCTCATCACCACCCAGGGGCCGCTGCCCTCTACCGTATAGTTGATCTGGATGCCGTTCGCGGTAGCCTTCATGGTCGTCCTCCTCGGTGCGGCGCAGTATAGCGCGGCTTGACCGGAGGGCGCCTTCGTACCATCCTTCATGACAACACCACGACAAAAGGAGGGAGATCATGAGATTCGTGCAGTTCCTCGATCGCGCGGGCGCCCGCACGGTCGGCGTCGTATCCGAGAGCGGTGTAACCCTGCAGGTGATCGGGGGCGCGCAGCGTGTGTACGACATGGCGATGGAGGCCATCCGCCGCAATGTTGCGCTGGCGCAGATCGCGCGCGAGTGGCAAACGAAGGAGTCGGTGAGCTACGAGGAGGTGATCGCGGAGGGACGACTGCTCCCGCCGCTGGACCACGCAGATGCGGCGCGCTGGCTGGTCACCGGGACGGGTCTTTCCCACCTCGGCAGCGCCGCTGCGCGCGACTCCATGCACGTCAAGCTTCAGCAGGCCGAGTCGGAGCTGACCGACTCCATGAAGATGTTCAAATGGGGGCTGGAAGGCGGCAAACCCAAGCCCGGTGAGATGGGCGTGCAACCGGAGTGGTTCTACAAAGGCGATGGCCGCTGCGTCGTGGCGCCGGGACAGGCGCTCGAGCTGCCGCCCTACGCGCTGGACGGGGGCGATGAAGTCGAAGTCGTCGGGCTGTACGTCGTGGCCGACGACGGCACGCCCTGGCGGGTCGGCTTCGCGCTGGGCAACGAATACGCCGACCATGTGATGGAGCGGCAGAACTACCTGTACCTGGCGCACTCGAAGTTGCGCCAGTGCAGCTACGGGCCTGAACTCCTCCTCGGGGAACTGCCGGCGAGCGTAAAGGGGACGGCGAGGCTGCTGCGCGGAACCGAAGCGCTGTGGAGCGACGAGTGGCTGTCAGGCGACGACAACATGGCCCATTCCATCGCCAACCTCGAGCATCACCACTTCAAGTACCCCGATTTCCGCCGCCCGGGCAACGTCCATGTGCACTTCTTCGGCGCCGCCACCGGGAGCTTCACGAAGAACGTAAAGGCCGCGGTCGGGGACGTGTTCGAGATTGCCGCCCCCGTGTTCGGCCGGCCGCTGCGCAACCCGCTCGGTGCGCCGCGCGAGCCCTATCGACTGGTGACGGTTCGGGCGCTCTAACGCTACTAGGACCGACCAACCGCTCACCACGAAGACACGAAGGCACGAAGAAAAGCAGAAAGAAGCGCAACACACGCGAGGAGCACTTCGGGACTCACGACTGCACGGCGATGTCGCACTCTGAGCAGCGAGGATCTCGGCGTCTTCGTGTCTTCGTGTCTTCGTGGTGAGAGGTAATGATCTAGCGAAGAACGATAGCGAAGACATAGTCTCCGCGCACAACGTTGAGCACGATCGGCCGGCTGGCTCTGCTCAGTGCCGTGAGCAATTCGCGCGCGGTGCGCACCGGTCGCCGGTTGACCCCCGCGATGATGTCGCCGGCGCGCAGGCCGTGGTTCCAGGCGGAGCTCCCCCGCTCGACCGTGACCACCACTACGCCGTCTTCGTTGTCTCCGACCGCCGCACCCGCCAGTTCGGGAACAGCCTCCCTGCCGCTTGCGCGGCCGCTGGGAACGCTCTCGATGCTGGCCCTGATCGTGCGCGTCTGAGCATCGCGGACAACGCGCAGCTCCACCGGCTCGCCGGGCGCCAGGAGCCCGATCTGGTTGCGCAGATCGGCCGAGCTCCTGACCTTGTGTCCATTCATGTGCGTGACGACATCCCCGCGGCGCAGCCCGGCGCGTGCGGCGGGCCCACCGGAGGCCACTTCGACGATTACCACGCCTTCGCTGATGCTCAGCCCGAGTGCCTTGGCCAGATCGGGCGTGAGATCCTGGGAAGTGGCCCCAAAACGCCCGCGCCGCATCTCACCGTACTTGATGAGCTGGGCCATGACCGCTCGCGCCATATTGCTCGGAACGGCGAACCCGATCCCTACGTTGCCGCCGCTGGGGCCGATGATCGCGCTGTTGATGCCGATCAGCTCTCCCCGCAGGTTCACCAGCGCCCCGCCGGAGTTGCCCGGGTTGATTGCCGCATCGGTCTGGATGAAATCCTCGTACCCTTCGATGTTGAGCCCGGTGCGGCCAAGAGCGCTGACGATGCCGGAAGTGACGGTCTGACCGAGACCGAATGGATTACCGATCGCCAGCACGTAGTCGCCCACCCTGAGGGCTTCGGAGTCACCTAACGGAAGCGCCTTGAGGTTGGCAGCCTCCACGTGCAACAACGCAATGTCGGTGCCGGCATCGCTGCCGACGACCTTGGCCTGCAGCTGGCGCTGGTCCTTCAGGGTCACCACCACCTCCTGCGCGTCTTGTATGACATGGTGGTTGGTCAGCACGTAGCCCTTGACCGGGTCCACGATCACGCCGGACCCCGCTGCCAGGCGCGGCTCCGGCCGATCGGGCAATCCGAAGAAGCGCCGGAAGAAGGGATCCTGGAACAGCGGATTGTCCTGCTCGGGCGAACTGGACAGCACCGCGATATTGACCACCGCCGGCGTGACCTGCTCGAGCAGGGGCGCCAGGCTGGGGATGGTGCCGTCGGGGTTATGCGGTGGAATGTCAGCGCGCGCCGCGCCGGCCAGTGCCAATGCGACCAGCGCCGCGACGCAGAGACGGGAATTGGACAGCATCATGTTCGGCCTCGCACCCGGGCTTTGCAGCGATGGAGTCAAGGCTAGCACAGGTGCAATGCCACGACGCCCGGTGTGCCGTGGACGCCAGGATGCCTTTTATCGAGGAAAGCAAACGCAGAAAAAGCCGTGGGCCCCGATCGGGGCCCACGGTTCCTGGGTATCGGTTTTTAGCCTGGCGTCACGACAGCTTGATGCCGGTCTGCGACGGATCCTGCAGGCCGGCCAGCGCTTGCGACTGCTGCCCAAACCCGGCTGCACCAATCGTGCTCTGCGCGGAGGACAATGCCACCCCCGCGAGGCTGCCGTTGGCAGCGTAGGCTTGCGCCAGTTCGCCACCGAGCGCCTCGGTGTCGGAGCCGGTGAGACGGGCGTCGAGCAGCTTGTGCATCATGCCCCAGCGATCCACCGTCGGATCCTCGGTGCGCACGGCGTCGTAGTAGTCCGCCAGCGCCTTCAGATCGAACTGCTGGACGCGCTGGTTGAGCAGCGGGTCGCCGCCCGCCGCATCGAATCCATCCATCGCCGCCGTCATCACCTGGAGGGTGAGGAACTGAGGCTTGGCCGCGGCCGGGTCATACCACCCTTCGAAGGTGGTGCTGTCGCCAGCGGCGGTCTCCATGACCAGGTTCGAACCGTCCTTGCGCAGTTGCAGGTCGGCGTAGTTCACCTGCCCGCCCAGCGAAACGGTGACCCGCTCCGCGCTGGCGCGGACGATGTCGTTTCCGTCGCCGGCGTTCTTCGCGATGACGCTCGCCGTACCGGACACTTCGAGCACGTCGTCGCCCTTGCCGCCGGCAACGAAGCTCGCACCGCCTGCGGTCTGCAAGCTGTCGGCACCGCTGCCACCATCGAGCAGAGTCGCACCCGCGGTGTCGCGCAGCGTGTCGTTGCCGTCGCCACCCTGGAGCACATCGGTGCCTGTGCCGCCATCGAGAACGTCATTGCCGCTGTCGCCGGCCAGATAGTCGTTGCCCGCCCCGGCGGCCAGGCTGTTGTCGCCGCTGTTGCCGCGCAACACGTTGTCGAGGCTATTGCCCGTTCCGTTGAGGTTCGCACTGCCTGCGAGCGTGAGGTTCTCGAAGTTGTTGCCCAGGGTGTGGTCGATGCTGGCGATGACGCTGTCGTTGCCCTCGTTGGCGTTCTCGTAGACCTTGTCGCTGCCGTCGTCGACCCAGAAGACGTCGTCGCCACCATAGCCGTACATGCGATCGCTGCCCGCGCCGCCATCGAGCAGGTCGTTGCCGTCTCCCGCGTAGAGGGTGTCGCTGCCGTCGCCGCCGATCAGCACATCGTTGCCGACGTCGCCCTTGAGCGTGTCGTTGCCGTCACCACCATCGAGAAGGTCGTCGCCGGCCATGCCGGACAGCAGGTCATTGCCAGCCAGGCCGCGCATGACTTCATTGTCGCCGGTGCCCGTCAAGCTATCGTTTCCGCTGGTCCCAAGGTACGGCGTGTCCTGGAGGGCTGCACCCATCAGCACAGACCCGTCCGCGAACTCGACTCGCTCGATGCGGTAAGCCGCACCCAGGCCCCAGTCGGCGACGCGCAGGCGGTCGCTGGTGCCGTTGACTTCGATATAGAAGCTGGCAGCGTCGCGACGGATGGTCACGTCTTCCTGATTGAGCCCTTCCAGGAGAATGGTGTCCAGGTTGCCCGGCGTGGCGTCGAAGTCGTAGACCGTGTCCTGGCCATAGCCGCGCGCGAACACGTAGCTGTCATTGCCGGCACCCGAGCCGGCTGCATAGCCACCGACTCCACCATACAGATAGTCGTTGCCGGCACCGCCGTCGAGCAAGTCGTGGCCGGCGCCGCCGAGCAGATAGTCGGTCCCGCCCAGTCCGAGGATGACGTCGTTGTCGTTGCCGCCCTTGATGGTTTCGCCCGCCGCCGTGCCCACGAACGGCGTCGCCGCGAGGGCTGCGCCGTCGAGCACCGTGCCGTCGGCGAACTCGACCCGCTCGATGCGATAGGCCGCACCCAAGCCCCAGTCGGCCACCCGCAGCACGTCATTCGTGCCGTTGACGCTGATGTAGAACGTGCTGGTATCGCGGCGGATGGTCACGTCCGCCAGGTTGAGATCCTTGAGCCGGATCGTGTCGACCTTCCCGGGCGTCGCGTCGTAGTCATAGACGGTATCCTGGCCGTAGCCGCGGCCGAACACGTAGGTGTCGTTGCCCGCGCCCGCACCGCCGAAGTAGCCGCTGACACCACCGTACAGGGTGTCATTGCCCGCGCCACCGTCGAGCACGTCATTGCCCGCACCCCCGGAGATGGAGTCGTTGCCGCCCAGCCCCAGAAGGACGTCGCCTTCGACCGTCCCGATGAGCTTGTCGTCGCCGGCTGTCCCCAGGAACGGCGCAATCAGCGCAGCGCCTTCCAGCACGCTGCCATCGGCGAACCGGACGCGCTCGATCCGGTAGGCTGCGCCCGAACCCCAGTCGGCCACCCGCAGGACATCGCCGGCGTCGTTGACGCTGATATAGAAGCTGCTTGTGTCGCGACGCAGGGTCACGTCGGACTGATTGAGATCCTTGAGCAGGATGGTATCGACGTTGCCTGCCGTGGTGTCGTAGTCGTAGACCGTATCCTGCCCGTACCCGCGGCCGAACACGTAAGTGTCGTTGCCCGCGCCGGCACCGGCGAAATAGCCACTGACCCCGCCGTAGAGCGTGTCGTTGCCAGCACCGCCGTCCAGGAAATCGTTGCCCGCGCCGCCGGACAACGAATCGCTGCCGTCCATGCCTATGAGCATGTCGACCTCGACTGTCCCCATCAGACTGTCATCGCCCGCCGTACCAACGAACGGCGCCACCAGAGCGGCTCCGTCCAGGACGCTGCCGTCGCCGAACTCGACGCGCTCGACGCGGTAGGCTGCACCCATCCCCCAATCGGCCACCCGCAGCACGTCGGCCGTACCGTTCACACTGATCAAGAAGCTGCTGCCTTCGCGCTTGAAGGTCACGTCGGCCTGCGTCAGTCCGACCAGCCGAATCGTGTCGATGTTGGCAGTGTTGTCATAGTCGTAGATCGTGTCCTGCCCGTAGCCGCGCGCGAAGATGTACGTGTCGTTGCCGGCGCCCGCACCAGTGAAATACCCGGAGCTGCCTCCGTAGAGCGTGTCGTTGCCCGCGCCGCCGTCGAGAACGTCGTCGCCCGCGGCGCCCGACAGGCTGTCGTTACCGCCGAGGCCTTCGAGGTAGTTCGCCTCGCCGTTGCCCACGATCGCATCAGCCGTCTCGGTCCCGCTGAAGGGAGCCGCCGCCAGCATCGCGCTGGACACCTGAGACCCGTCCGCAAACACCACGGCCTCGATGCGGTTGGCCGCGTCCAGGAACCAGCCCTCCACCCTCATCTTGTCGGAGCCGGCGCCGATCCCCACGAACAGGTCGTTGCCCTTGCGCCAGAAGCGGATCTCGTCGCGGCCGATATCGGCGGCGACCTGGATGACGTCGAAGTTGCCGGGCGTGCTGTCGTAGTCGCGAACGTGGTCGAATCCCATGCCCCGCGACAGCACGTAGGTGTCGTTGCCGCTGCCACCGTTCACGTAGTCGTTTCCGGCTCCGCCATCGAGCACGTCGTTGCCGGTCCCACCGAAGAGATTGTCGTTACCCAGCCCGCCGAAGACCTGGTCGTGGTCCTCGCAGCCGGACAGGACGTCGTCGCCGTCGAGGCCATAAATGACGTCGTCGCCGTCGAAGCCCATCGCGCTGTCGCTGCCGGCGCCGCCCACCAGCATGTCGGCACCAGTGGTGCCATCCAGCTTGCGGGCGCCGGTGACGTCGGACACGTAGTTCAGGCCGCCGGAGTCGAATGCGACCGCCAGCTCCTCGCTGCGTGCGCCGTAGGCCGCGCGCATCGCCGCGTAGTCTGCAGAGCTGAACTCGTCCATCCCCCGCATCATCCGGCCGACCTCGGCCAGCAGCGCCTTGCCCGTCGCAAAGTCGGCAACCAGTGCCTGGTCGATGGCCGCAGTGACAGCCGACAGGTCGGCGTGAACCTGGCCAGTCGCTGCATCGAAGGTGTAGGTGATCTGCTGGTACAGGCTGTCGAGATGGCTCTGCGCCATCAGCTTGGCGTTCACCTGTTCAGCGAGGTCATGCCACGCGCGATCCAGCTGGATCGCCGCATCCGGTACCGGGTCTGGCCCTAACGCACCGACGAAGGGCTCGGCGAGGAAGGTCTCGAGCGCCACCAGCTTGCGCGCATCGATCATGCCGCCGCGCGCATTCGGGTCTACGCCATCGGCCCCGGCCCAGCGGAACAGCAGTCGCTCGAGCAGGGCATCGCGAGTAGCGCCATCGCTTTCCTGCACGAATGCGCCAACCAGATCCCTGAGGCCGGCATCGCGGGCCATCGCCTGGCGCAGGTCGTACACGTTACCGGAGCCGCGCACTTCGGGCAGCGCCGCGACATCCGCACCTACGGCGACCGTTGATTCGGCGATGCTGAGCGTCGCGTTGCGCGCCAGCAGGTATTCGCCGATAGTTCCGGCGGTGCCGTCGGCGCGGGTGAAGTGGCCTACGCGCTGCTGGGTGTTACCCAGCCCATCGCTGACGCCGGTGTCGCTGAAGCCCAGGTTGATCGCGTTGATGCCCAGGTCCCCGAGTGTAAAGAGCTCGCCCGCATCGCTGAAGCCGTCGGCATCCTGGTCGCGCCACACCCGCAGGTTCGACCAGACGTTGTCGCCGGCGTCGATCACGCCATCGTCGTTGCCGCCGTTGGCAGCGAGGTCCCATTCCGCAAGTGCCTGCAGGCCGTTGGCGGCGACTACACCGCTCGCCAGCACCGTATGGTCACCGAACAACTCCCCGCCGTCGCTGATGCGGCCATCGCCGTCGCGGTCCAGCGCGAGGAAACCGTCGTCCCCACTGACCCATCCCGTCAGCTCAGCGAACCCGTTGGCGTCGTGGTCGAAGTACGTAACCGCCTGCTGGCCCAGCGTCTCGATGCCGTCGCCGTCCAGATCGAGCACGAGCGGGTCGCGGCGTGGCGCCGGGGCAGCCTGTGCCAGCATGAACGGAGTCTTGTAGGAGGGATCGTGCGGCGCGCCGCTGCGGCGCAGTGGCATGTCGAGCAGCGGCTTGCCGCTCACGCCATTCTCGCCGCCCTGGTCTTCCTGCGGTGCGCCGTCGTCACGCCGGCGCCGCGGCCCACTGTCATCGGCACCTGGCAGCACCGTCACACGCTGACCGTCGACCCAGAAATCGACCCCACCGTCGTCGTTCTGGCGGAACACGACGTCGCCCTCCTCGCTCACGAACAGCGAGCTGTCTTCCACTTCGGTTCCGCCGGTGATGGTCGTGTTGCCGTCCCCGAAGCTGATTGTCCCCTGGCCGTCCTCGTCAAGGATGACATCGCCCGCACGGACGTTGTACGTGTCCATGCCGGTACCACCCTCGAGCACATCGCCGTCGCCATCGCCGATCATCAGGTCGTCGCCCGCCCCGCCACGCAGCAGGTCACGGCCTGCGCCGCCCCTCACGGCGTCGCTTCCCGCGCCACCCACGATGACGTCGTTGCCGTCGCCGCCAAACAGCGTGTCGTTGCCTGCACCGCCATCCAGCATGTCGTCCCCGGCGTCACCCTCGATGAGGTCGTCACCGCCTTCGCCGTACAGATGATCGCTGCCCGCCGTGCCGGTTATGGGGCCGGCAGCGTCGCCGTCGAAGAGCACCAGTCCGGCGGCCGGGGTCGTGCCGGTCAGCTGGACGCCCAGGTCGCGATCGATGTAGGTGGTGTCCAGGCCGGGGAGAACGGTGGTCCCCGAAGCGCTGGGTGCGATGTCGGCCAGGTTGGTCTGGACCATGGCGGCCAGCAGTTCCGGCCGGTCTGCCAGATACTCCGCCGTGAATGTGCCGTGACCTGTCGCTTCGTCGTACAGGTCCAGTTCCCCATGCATATTGAAGTCGCTGTAGTCGGCACCGATTAGCACGAATACGTTCAGCTCGCTCAGGGCATAACGGTAGGCCACGCCCTCCGCACTCGCCTGGGCTGCGCTTGCCGAGATCTGCGCAGCGCTGGTGCCGACGAGACTATCGAGCTCCAGGCCGGACGGATAGGCAGTCGCAATGGCATCGATCGTGTTGAACACCGAGCGATAGAAGCTGGCGGTGTCGGTACCGACAGTTTCGCCGGCGCCCGAAACCAGGCGCGTCAGGTCCTCGACCAGGCTCAGCACGCCGGCCTGGTCGCCCGCGGCGCTGGCCCCATCTATAAGCTGGTTGAGCTCGTCGGTCGTGAAGCTGGCGTCGATGGAACTCACCAGCCAGGCGAGGGCCTGCACGTCGGGTAGATATTCGCCCACGGTGGCGAAGTCCGCCGCGCTGCTGTTCACCAGGGCGCGGACTCGGTCCGCCAGCGTGGCATCCAGGTAGAACGGCTGGCCGTCGTTGACTTCCAGGCCGGGCGCGTAGCCGGAGTTGAACGCCGCGTCGAGCAGAAGCGCGGCGCCGCCGGCCTGGGCGGCGATCGCGCCCCACCCGTCCGACCCGGTCTCCTGCACGTGTGCTTCGAGGTCGAGCGACAGCGTGGTCATCGACTGCGAAGCGACACCCACGCCGACCGTCTTGAGGCGCTCGATGATGGCGTCGGCGCTGTCACCGGCGGCCAGCGCGTCCTCGATGGCGCCCACGATTTCATGGGTCGACCAGGCTGCCCCGGGCGTGGGAGCGAGCAGCTCCTTCACGAAGTCGTCGGAAGCCTGAAAGATCTCGGAGATGGCCTGCTCGACCGTGGTGCTCTCGTCGGCAAACGCAGAAGCGTTGATGATGCGACTGCCTGCGCCGGCGGCGAAATCGGAAAATTCGCACGAGAGCTGCTTGAGGATCGCCTGGACCCGCGGGTCGGACTCGGTCTGGACCTGCGCGGCGAGCGTCGCTGCGAGCGCCAGGGAGGTCTTGTAGTTGGCGATCTCGCGCGCCACCCCGATGTGACCGGTGCGGTCCACGATAGTGGCTACCGGCGACGACAGCTGGGACAGGCTCTTCATGAAGGCCAATTCATAAGCCTTCCCGAGTGCGTCCAGGGCCGCCTGCGTGCCGTGGCCGAACAGCTCGTCGCCGCAGGTATCGATTGCGCTTTGCTCGCTCATCGTTGTTCTCCTCGAGATGCCGCCGTGATTCTGCGCGCGCGGGCGTCGAGCGAAACGCCTGCGCACCGCCGGGCCCGGTGCTGCAGCCCGGCCTTCACATCCGTCACAGCTTCGTCAACCGCCTCTGGTCAACTGCCCCTTTTCGGCCTGCGGTGACGCGGGCCGGCTAAAGTAATCCGACGAACTGCCGTAAAGCATCGGTTTGCCATTCGGGGCGAAGCTGTGACACTGGCCTGGGGCAACGCTGCGTCTCTGTTCAACGACAAGGACTTAGCGTCGATCCAGACCTGTCCGGATTGTCACAAGCTCTCAAACAATCCGATACTTACAACTCGTGCCAAGAGAAGGCGCAATGGACGTGCCATCGGCAGGGGAGACAAGCGGTATTGCGGGCCGGTGAGCGTTTCCTGCCAGCGACAGCCTCAGCAGGCCCGGCCCCGATAGAACCGATAGACGGTGAAGGCGGAGATACGCCCCAGGCGGGTGCGGACCCGGACCCCGGAGAGCAGCTGGCATTCGGCCCGGGAACCCACATCCGCACGCGGCTCCACCGGATCGTAGAAGTAGAAGCCGGCGTAGCGGGCGTGATCCTCCGACGGAGGATGCAGGAATCGTGCGATGAAATCGTCGCGTGACATTCCCAGCGTTACACCGGCGCCGCTGCTCACACCGCCAGCCAGCGCAGCCGACGGCTCGCAATGTCTCGCCATGCCCCCCAGGGAATTGCGCCGCGCGGCATGGGCCATGAGAATGAACGCCTGCGGATCCTTGGCATCGGCCTGGAACAGCACCGCGCCATCCTGCGCCGCATCCCCGGACTCGTAGCACACGGCCACCAGCTCGGCGGTCCCACCGGGGGAAAATCGCGCGGCCGGCCCCAGCAACGCCTCGACGTCGGCGAGGCTGTCTCTGCCCACAACCACGCCCAATACCGTGAGGTGGCTACGCGGAAGCTCCCCGCGAATTGTCGACGGCAGTCTCTCCAGCGGGTCCAGGCCACCGTTGTCGCCTTCCTGCGCGACAGCGACCCCTGACGCGGACAAGGCCGCAAGCAACAGCGCCCAACCCAGCCGCCGCGACACCCTGTGCCTCATCGTCACAAGCCTTGGGTGGCAGCAGTCGCCTGACGTTGGATGCGGGCAACTTCATCGATGGCCACCGGCGACCCGTGCCGGTGAGCCAGCGCCTGCGCCCGCTCCATGTGAAGGCGAAACTCGGCTTCCCGGCGCTGCGCGAGCGACACCAGAGCCAGTCCCAGCCGCGCGTAGGTCTGACCGAGCAAGTCGCCCTGTTCCTCCATCAGGTGCAGGGCCTGCTCGAAGGTTTGCTGAGATTGCTCGTAGCGGTCTTCGCGGTAATCCAGGTCCGCGAGACTCACCATCACGTTGGCACGGCCGCGCTCGTCGCCGGCACGCTCGAAGGCCGACAGCGCGTGCTCGTAGCGGGCGCGCGCCTCACCGATGTTCGAGTCGAGGCGCTCGGCATCCCCGAGGCTGTGCAGCACCTCACCTAGACCGGGGTCTCCAGGGAAGGTCTGGAGCAGCGCCAGCGCATCACGCAGCGATTGGCGCGCTATGGCCGCGCGGCCACGACGCAAGTCCAGGTCACCCAGACGCGCAAGCACATAGGCGCGCCCGAGATCGTCCTGTGCTCCGGCATACAGCGCGAGCGCCTCGCGGAAGGCCTGGTCCGCTTCCGGGATGCGGCCCGACCACAGCTCGAGGTCGCCGGTCTTGAGCGCGACCGATGCGCGTCCGGGTGCATGCTCGAGCGACCGATAGAGCGTGGCGGCGTCTGCGTAGATCATGCGCGCCGGTTCGAACCGGCCGAGGTCACGCTCAATGTCGCCGAGCACCTCGAGCGTCGCAGCCTGCCCGAGGCTGTCCTTCTGCCGATCGAACAGGTCCAGCGCCTGGCGGTAGAGGCCCTGGGCAGCCGCACCGCGTCCGGCGCGTCGCTCCAGGTCTCCCATACCCTTGATGGCACGTGCGGACCCGGGCGTATTGCCGGCCGCCCGGTACTGATCCAGCGCGGCAGAGTAGAGCATGCGGGCTTCCGATACCCGCCCCTCGCGCAACTCGATCGTCGCCTCAGCCTCAAGCATGCGCGCCAGGCTGCGGTAGTCGTCCAACCCAGCGAGCAACGCGCGCGCGCCGCGCAACCGCGTGCGCGCCGCGTCCAGCGCGCCGAGCCTGATCTCGGCCTCGGCTGCGCTGACCATCAGCTGCACGCGGGCCATGGCGTTGTCGCGGTCTTGCACCGCCAGCGCCCGCTCGAACGCATCCAGCGCGACGCGATAGCGTCCCGTGTGGAACTCGAGTGCTGCCAGCCGCCGCAGGACGCGCGCCTGACCGGTGCGGTCCTCCAGAGTGGCGTAAGCGCGTCCCGCGTCAGCGTAGGCGGCGCGCGCCGCGGTCCAGCGCCCGGCGCCCTGCTCGAGCGCTCCTAGCTCTTCCTGAGTGGAGGCGGCAGCGTGCGTGTAGTTCTCCCGGCGCTGCTGTTCGAGCGCCTGGCGGTACAGCTCGCGCGCCTGCGGAAAATCCCCCGCGCTCAGTCGTCCGCGCGCCTGCTCCAACACCTCGCCAGACGCGCCCGCCCCGTCGCTCGCAGCGGGCGCCGAGATGAGGCCGCCGATCCACCACCACAGTCCGATGGCCGCGCTCAACACACTGGCGCCGGCAGCGGTCCACCACCAACCCCTCGGCAGGGACGCGGCGACGCGGTGGTTCATGTTGGCGTTCATCGATGAGAGCGCTCCCTTTGCGCAGGGCAAAGCAAGCCAAGTGCCCGACGTTCCGGAGCGCTGGAACGTCAAGGCGACCGATCGGACGGCAAAGGTTCGACCAGGTCGGGACCCTCGTTCTTCACGTTGTTGACCCGGCTACCCACCGCCTTCGCGCGCATCAGCTCGGCCGGATATGGTTCGAGCAGGTGCGCGAGGAAGGTCCGGTCCTCGCCCGCCGGATCGAGCCACGCCCCGTAGTGTTCTGGCGCGATGATCACCGGCATGCGGTCATGGATCCTGGCCATCAGCTCGTTGGCTTGGGTCACTAGGATGGCGCAGGTGACACGCGGCTCCTCTCCTTCCCGCGCCCAATACTCCCAGATGCCCCCGAACGCGAACAAGCCGCCATCGACCATGCCGATGTGATAGGGCTGCTTGCGCCCGGGCCCAGCCTGCCACTCGTAGAAGCCGTCCGCCGGAATAAGGCAACGACGACGCCGGACGGCGTTGCGGAACATGGGTTTGTCGAAGATGGTCTCAGCGCGAGCGTTGATCGGCTTCACCCCCGAGGGGTCCTTCGCCCAGCTGGGCACCAAGCCCCACGTCATCGCTTCCAGCACCCGGCCGCCCGGGGTCGCGCGCACCACCGGGATCCGCAAAGTCGGCGCGACGTTGTACCGGGCCGGCAGCGCCGCAGCCTCGTCCGTCAGTCGGGCGTCGAAGCTACGTGCGATCTCTTCGACCGGAGTGTGGACTTCGTAGCGGCCGCACATTCGGCACCAGGCGAGAGCATCCGAGCGATCGACGGCCGTTCCCCGCGCGGTCGCGGACCCGGCGAAGCCCTTCTGTCATACTGCTTCGACACGCTACCACAGGAGGCGCACAGCATGGTCTACGAGCTTCGCATCTACCACGCCGTCCCCGGGCGCCTGCCCGACCTCAACAACCGCTTCTCGACGATCACATTGAAGCTGTGGGACAAGTTCGGGATCCGGCAGGTGGGCTTCTGGACCACTCTGGTAGGACCGTCGAACAACGCGCTGTACTACCTGCTGGAGTGGGAGAGCCTGGCCGAGCGCGAGCAGAAATGGAACGCCTTCGCCGCGCACCCCGACTGGCTGGCGGCCCGCGCGGAAACAGAAAAGAACGGGCCGCTAGTCGAGCGCATCGAGAACATGTTGCTCACGCCGACCGCCTATTCGAAGCTGAAGTGAGGCGCGGGCTAGTGGGCTGTAACAACGAAATGTAGAGCACACTCGCTCTCCCCTTGCGGGAGAGGTGACACACAGAACGGTCCCTCTCCCTTCTCGGGAGAGGGTAGCGTGAGGGCCGGGTGAGGGGTGCTACTGAACCGGCTCTTACAGTCCGCTAGCGCCCGCGCGCTGGCCGCTCGGCTGTCCGCAGTGCGGCAGCGCCGCCCGGCAGCAGAATGCGATGGCCGGTATCGCGCAGGCGGTAGCCGGGCTCGATGGCGAAGACCGCGATGCTGCGCTCGATCATGCTCTGCACCAGCAGCGTGCGTCCGTCGGCCGAGAACACAGCACCCTGGGGCCAGGCCCCAACCGCGGCATCGGCCACGCGCGTGAGGCTGCCACGGTTCATCCGGAACAGCAGTACCCGCCCGACCGGCGAGTAGAAGGGCGATTCCTTCGGCTTGCTGCTGCCGTTCATGACGACCACCGCGACCAGCTTGCCGTCCGGCGACATGGCGATCCCTTCCGGAGTCTGCCCGACGGTATAAGTCTCCACCGACCGCGGCGGCTTGAGCGTGAGGTCGATCAGGCTGATCGTATCGTTGTCGCCGCGGCCGAGGCCGAGGTTGGCCACGACCGCCTCCTGACCGTCCGGCGTGATCACCACGCCGTAGGGCTTGAGTCCGACGCCCAGGTCATGGTGCGTGTAGCTGACCTTGTCCCCGTCGATCGCGAGCAGCGAGACGGTGTGGTCGCCATCGCGAGTCACCAGCGCGCTGCGCCCGTCCGGCGCGATTGCGACATGGCTCGGGCCGGAGTCCGGACCGCCCACCGGAACCGTATCGAGTTTGTGCAACGCGCGCCCCTCGATACGAAACACCGAGACGGTGCCCTCGTTACGGTTGGCGACCAACGCCAGTCTGCCGTCGCGCGTGACCGAAACCCCAGCCGCCCCGCTACCCGCCTGCGCCTGCCCGAGGACCACCGGGGGGCGCGCGCGCAGGTCGATAATCGATAGCCGGTTGTCGGCTGCAAGACGCGTCGGGTCGGTCGGGTCGATCTTCGCGCCTGCGGTCACCAGGGCGATAGACTCGTCAGGAGTCACGGCCACCGATGTCGGCGGCCCGACGACGCTGGTGGGAACCTGCACGTGGCCCAGCACCGCTGGCCGACCGACGCCAAGGTCGATGACCGAAACCGTATCCGGTTGCGGACTCTGCACGACCAGCGGCAGGCCATTCGTCAGAGTCAGCTTGCTGTCATTCGCCGAGACCACGAGCTCGGCCCTTGCACCCGGCAGCCACGCCAGGGCAAGGCAGAGGCAAGCCGCCCGCAAGCGGCGGCTGGACACGGTCCGGTCGATCTGGATGTCTCGGCTTCGCGGGGGCCGGCTGGTCACACGACCTCGAACAGGCCTGCGGCACCCATCCCGCCGCCGATGCACATCGTCACCACCACGTACTTCGCGCCCCGGCGCTTGCCCTCGATCAGCGCATGACCGAGGAGGCGGCTGCCCGTCATGCCATAGGGATGGCCGACGGCAATCGAGCCGCCGTCGACGTTGAGGCGCTCGTTCGGAATGCCCAGCTTGTCGCGGCAGTAGATCACCTGCACGGCAAAGGCTTCGTTCAGCTCCCACAGCCCGACGTCGTCCAGCTTGACGCCGGTGCGCTTGAGCAGCTTCGGCACCGCGAAGACCGGCCCGATACCCATCTCGTCGGGCTCGCAGCCCGTCACCGCGAAACCGCGGAACACGCCCATGGGCTTGAGCCCTCGTGCTGCTGCCGCCTTGTCGCTCATCACCACCTGCGCCGAGGCGCCGTCGGAGAACTGGCTCGCGTTGCCGGCGGCGATCACGCCACCCTCGAGCGCCGGCTTGATGTTGGAGACCCCCTCATAGGTCGTGTCCGGACGGATACCCTCGTCCTGAGCCGCGGTCGTCTCCTTGATGCTCTCCTGTCCGGTGTTCTTGTCCACCACCTTCATCTTCACCGCGATCGGCACGATCTCATCGTTGAACTTGCCTTCGGCCCGCGACTTGGCGGCCTTGAGCTGGCTGTCGACGCCATACCGGTCCTGCTGCTCGCGGCTGATCTTGTAGCGCTTGGCGACCTGCTCGGCCGTCTGCAGCATGCTCCAGTAGATCTCCGGCTTGTGCTCGAGCAGCCAACCCTCGTTGGCCATGTGCTGGTTCATCTCGTTCTGCACGCACGAGATCGACTCGACCCCGCCGGCCACGAAGATCTCTCCCTCGCCAGCCAGGATGCGCTGCGAAGCGAGCGCGACCGTCTGCAGTCCGGACGAGCAGAACCGGTTCACGGTCATCCCCGAGGTGCTGACCGGCAGCCCGGCGCGCAGCGCGGACTGGCGTGCGATATTGAAGCCCGTGGCACCCTCGGGGTTGGCGCAGCCCAGGATCACGTCCTCGACCTCTGCGGGATCGAGCCCGGCACGCTCTACCGCATGCCTGACGACGTGACCGCCCAGGGTCGCGCCGTGGGTCATGTTGAACGCGCCGCGCCAGGACTTGCACAACGGCGTACGGGCAGTGGATACGATTACGGCTTCAGTCATGATTCGAGTCTCCTTCCGAAGCTTGTAGTTTACCTGCTGCACAGCGCGCATTGCGTCGCGTTCGGCACGCGCGCCGTCGACGGGGCTGCGAACCGGTTCGCGCGCACCCGCCGGTCGGTGAATTCAAGCCGCTCCTGGGCCTCGCACCGGGTTGAAGCGCCCGCCTTCTGCAGCGAGCTTCCTGAGCAGGCCGGCGGGCTTCCAGAACCCGCCATGTTGCTCATGGAAGCGCTCGACCGCGGCGCAAACCTTGTCCAGCCCGACAGTGTCGGCATAGAACATCGGGCCCCCGCGGTAGCGGGGGAAGCCGTAGCCGTACAGGTAGACGATGTCGATATCGCTGGCCCGCAGCGCTATCCCCTCCTCCAGGATCTTGGCTCCGGTGTTGACCAGCGCGTACACGCAGCGCTCGAGGACCTCCTGGTCCGTAATCTCGCGCCGCTCGATGCCCGCCTCCTTCGACGCCTTGACGATCAGTTCCTCGATGACAGGATCGGGAATCGGCGTACGGTCACCAGCTTCGTAGCGATACCAGCCCGCACCGGTCTTCTGGCCGAACCGACCCATCTCGCAGATCTGGTCGGCCACCTTCGAGTAGCGCAGATGCGGGGGGCGTGTGGCGGCCTGGCGCTTGCGGATATACCAGCCCACGTCCAGGCCCGCCAGATCACTGACGCGGAAGGGCCCCATGGCGAAGCCGAATTCCTCGATCACCTTGTCGACCTGCTGCGGCAGCGCGCCTTCCTCGAGCAGGAAGCCGGCCTCTCGGAAGTAAGCGTGCAACATGCGGTTGCCAATGAACCCGTCGCACACGCCGGCCACCACCCCGACCTTCTTGATGGTGCGTGAGAGCTTCATGGCGGTGGCGAGCACGTCTTTCGAGGTCTTGGCCGCCCGTACCACCTCCAGCAGCTTCATGACGTTGGCAGGGCTGAAGAAATGCAGGCCCAGCACATCCCCGGGACGCGCAGTGGCGGCGGCGATGTCGTTGACGTCCAGCGTCGAAGTGTTGGTCGCCAGGATCGCACCCTGCTTGCACACGCCGTCCAGCCGCTTGAAGACCTCCTTTTTGACGTCCATGTCCTCGAACACCGCCTCGATCACGATGTCGACGTCCTTAAGGGCCTCGTAGCTGAGCACGCCCTGCAGCAGACCCATGCGCTTGTCCATCTGCTCCTGCGTCAGGCGCCCCTTCGACACGGTGCTGGCGTAATTCTTCCGCACCACACCCAGGCCTTTGTCGAGTGCCTCCTGGGTCGTCTCCAGGACCTTCACCGGTATGCCGGCGTTGGCGAAGTTCATGGCGATGCCCCCGCCCATCGTGCCGGCGCCGATCAGCGCGGCGGACTTGATCTCCCTGGTCGGGGTGTCTTCGGGCACGTCCGGGATCTTGCTCACCTGCCGTTCGGCGAAGAACAGATGCCGCATCGCCCTGGATTCGTTGGTGTCGCGCAGCCGTTCGAACAGCTCGCGCTCGCGTGCCACACCTTTGGCGAATGGCAGCGTTACGGCGGCCTCGAGGCAGTCGACGATCGCAAGCGGCGCGGGGTAGCCGCGATGCTCCTTGGCCATCCGGGACCGTGCAGCGGCGAAGAACTGATCGGCCGGCGATTCCAGCTTCGGGGAGAGCGTACTGGTGCGGCGGATCCCGCGGCCCTCGCGTACCACCCGGTTGGAGAAGGCCACGGCGGCCTGGGTGATGTCGCCCTTCACGATCTCGTCGATCACACCCAGCTCGAGCGCTTTGTCGGCCGTCAACGGGTCGCCGCTGACGATGACCTCGAGCGCGCGCTCGACCCCGATCAGGCGCGGCAGGCGCTGCGTGCCGCCAGCACCAGGCAGCAGGCCCAGCTTCACTTCCGGCAGTCCGAGTTGTGTGCCCGCGACGGCGCAGCGGTAGTGGCAGGCAAGCGCGAGCTCCAGCCCGCCGCCCAGGGCGAAGCCGTGGATGCCCGCCACGATCGGCTTGGTAACGGTGTCCATATACTGCGCCAGCACTGGCAACGTCGCCAGCCCTACGGGCAGCGGCTGCCCGAACTCGGAGATATCCGCTCCACCCGAGAAGGCCCGGCCGCTGCCCACGATCAGGAAAGCGCGCACCGCCGGGTCGTGCTCGCCTTCCTTGATGGCGTCCAGGATCCGCTGCAATACGCCCTTGGTGACGGCGAGCGCGTTGACCGGCGGGTTGTCGAGGGTGATCACGCCCAGGTGACTCTGGACGGCGTAGCTGACGATATCGGTCATGGTGTTCTCGTTCAAAGAAGAATCTCAACGCAAAGGCGTTGAGGTGTTGGTCGAGGGTGTACCAGGAGCTTAAACCTCGAGCCACTCCTTGCGCACGGCCTGATTGGCCCGCAGATCGTCCGGCGAGCCCTCGAACACGACCCGGCCGTGGCCCATCACGTAGAGACGCTGGCAGATCTTCAGCGCGATGGTGAGCTTCTGCTCCACCAGCAGGATGGACACGCCGCGGTTCTTCATCTCATCGAACAGTCGCGCCACCAGCTCCACGATCATGGGCGCCAGCCCCTCGGTCGGCTCGTCGATCATCACCAGATCGGGGTCGCCCATGAGCGTGCGGCACAACGTCAGCATTTGCTGCTCGCCGCCGGACATGACGCCCGCGAGCGCGTCGGCCCGCTCTCTCAGCACCGGGAACAGCCCGAACATGTCCTCCATCGACCAGCGCCCCTTGGCTGCCCGCCCCTTCATTCCGAGCTGCAGGTTCTGGCGCACGCTCAGGGTCGGAAAGATGTCCCGGCTCTCCGGGACGTAGCCCAGCCCCTTGCGCGCGATGGCGTAGGTGCGCAGCCCGCCGATCTCGCCGCCGCGGAACTTGACCGAGCCGGTCTTCTCCACCTGTCCCATGATGGCCTTGATGGTCGTGGAGCGCCCCACGCCGTTGCGACCCAGCAGGCTCACGATCTCGCCCTGCTGCACCGTCAGGTGCACCCCATGCAGGATGTGGCTCTTGCCGTAATAGGCGTGCAGGTTTCTGACTTCGAGCATGGTTTAGCTCGACTCGGTGCCGAGATAAGCTTCCTGCACCGCCTTGTTGGCGCGGATCTCCTCCGGGGTGCCGCTCGCCAGCACCCTCCCGTACACCAGCACAGAGATGTCATCGGCGAGCCCGAAGACCACGCCCATGTCGTGCTCGACCATGACCAGCGTCCTGCCCTCCGTGACGTTGCGGATCAGCTCCACGGCATCGGCCGTCTCGCTGTGGCTCATGCCAGCGGTCGGCTCGTCGAGCAGGATCACGTCAGCCCCGCCTGCGATAGTAATCCCGATCTCGAGGGCGCGTTGTTCGGCATAAGACAGGACCCCGGCCAACCGCTCCCGGCGCCTGGCCAGGCCGATCTGCTCGACGATCTGGTCGGCGCGCGCGCGCACCGAATCCAGCGCGCCCACGCGGTGCCAGAAGGAATAGCGGTAGCCCAGCGACCACAGCACCGCGCAGCGCACGTTCTCGTACACCGACAGGCGCGGAAAGATGTTGGTGATCTGGAAGCTGCGTGACAGCCCGCGCCGGTTCATCTCCTGCGGCTCGCGCCCGGTCACGTCGTCCCCTTGCAAGAGGATCTGCCCTGAAGTGAGCGGGAAGCGGCCGCTGATCAGATTGAACAGGGTCGACTTCCCCGCGCCGTTGGGGCCGATGATGGCGTGTCGTTCGCCCTTCGCGATCGCCAGGTCCACGCCGTTGATGATCGCCGTGCGGCCGAAGCTCTTGTGGACGGCACGCAGCTCGAGAGCAGGAGGGGCCGCGCTCACGCTTCGGCCTCCTTGGCTTGCAGCGTAGCGTTCACCTCCGCCCAGGCGCGCCGGACGAAGCGCAGCGTGGCCAGGAACAGCGCCAGCCCGATGCCAGTCGCTGCCGCCGCGGCGATCCAGGGCTGCGCAGTGGCGACCTCGAGCGGGATGCCGAACAGGGCGAGCTCGGAGCCGAACTCCGCGCCTGACTCCACGTGATAGGTCATCTCCACCAGCGCAATGCAGCCGGCCAGCAGCAAGGCCAGCGCCGCACCCGACAGCGCGTAGCTCGGAACCAGCCGCAGCAGCAGCCGATGGCGCAGGGGCGGCCCGTGCACGGCGATGAGGCTGGAGATCCCGCCGGGGGCGAACATGATCATCACAATGAAGAACACGCCGAAGTACAGCAGCCAGGCTTTGGTGTAGGTCGACAGTGCGGACTGCAGGAAGGACACCAGCCCCGCACCGATGATCGGGCCGAAGTAGTGGCCCACGCCGCCAATGAAGGTCATGATGAGCACGCTGCCCGAGGCGACTACTCCGACGTTCTCGGCGGTGACGATCTCGTAATTGATCGTCCCCAGCGCCCCGGCGATGCCGGCGAAGAAGGAAGCCAGGCAGAACATCAGATAGCGTACGCGGACCGGGTTGTAGCCCACGAATCTGACCCGCTCGGGGTTATCGCGCACGGCGTTGGCCATTCGTCCCAGCGGGGTCTGGGTGAGGGCGAACATCGCGATCATGCACAGGAAGCACCAGCCGGCGATGAGGTAGTAGACCTGGATCTGCGGCCCGTAGGAGATGCCGAGCCACGGCTCGCCGACCACCCGGTTGGTGGCAATGCCCCCCTCGCCGCCGAAGAAGCCGGGGAACATGAGGGCGCAGGCAGCCACCATTTCGGCGATGCCGAGCGAGATCATGGCGAACGGCGTGCCCGAGCGCCTGGTGGTAACGTAGCCGAACGCGATACCGAACGCGAGGCCGGCGAGCCCGCCGACCAGCGGCAGCAACGTCACTGGAAGAGAAAACCCACCCTCCCCGATGGCGTTGAGCACGTGAGCGCTGACGAAGGCGCCCAGGCCATAGTACACCGCATGCCCGAAGGACAGCATCCCCGTCTGCCCCAGCAGCATGTTGTAGGACAGGGCGAAGATCACGGCGATGCCGATCTGACTGAGCAGCGACAGGGCAAAGCCCTGCTCGAACGCGAGCGGCAGCACGATCATGGCCGCTGCCGTAGCAGCCCATAGCCCTAGACGGCCGAGCAGCTGCGGACTCATGGAGCGCCTTGCGCGACCGACGATTTCATCTGCTGCGTCTGACGTGTCACGCCTTTCTGCCTGTGCATCTCACGTCTCGCGCGTCCCGAGCAGTCCGGTCGGCCGGAAGATGAGCATCAGCACCATCAACAGATAAGGCAGCACCGGTGCGGTCTGCGCGATGGTGATGGACAGGACGTCGTACAGGCCGCTGCCGGGCGTCAGGTGTAGCCCCAGCCAGGCGGCCAGATCGGCCAGCGAGTAGTCCAGTGCCACGGAAAAGGTCTGGACTGCACCGAAAAAAAGCGAGGCGACGAAGGCACCCGTCAGCGACCCCATACCGCCGAAGACGACAACCACGAAGACGATGCTCCCGACGGCCGCTGCCATGCCGGGCTCTGTGACGAACGCATTCCCCCCGATCACTCCCGCCAGGCCGGCCAGGGCGCAGCCGCCGCCGAACACCAGCATGAACACGCGCGGCACGTTGTGGCCGAGCGCTTCCACTGTGTACGGGTGGGTGAGCGAAGCCTGGATGATCATGCCGATGCGGGTGCGGGTGAGCACCAGATACAGCGCGGCCAGCATCGCCACCGACACGAGCATCATGAACACCCGGTAGGCCGGATACTGCGTGCTGAAGATCGTGAAGGCCGTGAAGTTGAGCGACTCGGGGATGCGGTAGTCGACTGGGGCACGACCCCAGATGAGATGCACCACTTCCTCGATCAGGTAGAACAACCCGAACGTGAAGAGCAGCTCGGCCACGTGACCGTACTTGTGCACAGTGCGCAGGCCCCAGCGCTCGGTCAACGCGCCGAGCAAACCTACCAGGACTGGCGCTATCGCCAGTGCAGGCCAGAACCCGACGTACTTGCTCAGCTGGAACGCGAAGTACGCCCCCAGCATGTAGAAGCTCGCGTGCGCGAAGTTGAGCACGCCCATCATGCTGAAGATCAGCGTCAGCCCTGAGGACAGCATGAACAGCAGCAGCCCATAGGACAGGCTGTTGAGCAGCTGGACGAGGAAGAACTCCATGGCCGCATTCTCAGGCCAGCGTCGCAACTGCGCGCGGCAGGGCGTGCATTCTCATCGGGCTCCTCCCCTTATTGGTCTTGTGCCGGTGGGCAGCGTCCGTGCTCCCGGCCCCGCCACACAGTCTCATCGCTCGAGCTGCGCTCGCCCTTGCTGGGCTAGAGCCGCGTGCCGTGGCCGGATTCTAGCCGAACGGCGCGTGCCTTTGAACACACCGGGCCGGCCGGCCTGGCCTGCTAGAATCTCCGGTCATGCGCTCACGACACGAACTCGTACTGGAGGAAGCACCATGCATGGCCTGATGATGAACATGCCCCTGCAGATCTCGTCCCTGATCCGGCATGCGGACCGCTACCACGGCGACACCGAGATCGTCTCGCGCACCATAGAAGGCGGCATCCACCGCTACACCTACCGGGATGGCCACCGCCGCAGCCGCCAGCTCGCCAACGCGCTTGCCGCTCTCGGCGTGCGACCGGCCGACCGCATTGGCACGCTGGCCTGGAATGGCTTCCGTCACTTCGAGATCTACTACGCCACCTCCGGCAGCGGGGCGGTCTGCCACACCATCAACCCGCGCCTGTTCCCGGAGCAGATCGTCTACATAGTCAACCATGCCGAGGATCAATACATCTTCTTCGACCTGACTTTCCTGAAGTTGGTCGAGGGCATCGCTCCGCACTGCAGGGGCGTGCGCGGCTGGGTGGCGATGACGGACAAGGCGCACATGCCGCAGTCCGCGTCGCTCGATCTGCTGTGCTACGAGGATCTCATCAACGGCCATTCGGACGACTACGAATGGCCCGAGTTCGACGAGTGGACGGCCTCGTCCCTGTGCTACACCTCGGGCACGACCGGCAATCCCAAAGGCGTGCTCTACTCCCACCGCTCCACCATCCTGCATGCATTTGCAGCCTGCCTGCCGGACGCCATCAACCTGTCCGCGCGCGATGTCGTGATGCCGGTGGTGCCGATGTTCCATGCCAACGCCTGGAGCCTGCCCTACGCCTGCCCGCTCGCCGGATGCAAGATCGTATTCCCCGGCGCCGCCCTGGACGGCGCCAGCGTGCACGAGCTGTTCGAGACGGAGAAGATCACCATGTCGGCCGGCGTACCGACGGTGTGGCTGGGTCTGTTGCAGCACATGCAGCAGAACAATCTGAAGTTCAGCACCTTCCGCCGCACGGTGATCGGGGGCTCGGCCTGCCCGCCGGCCATGATTCGAACGTTCCAGGAGAACTATGGGGTGCAGGTCCTGCACGCCTGGGGCATGACCGAGATGTCCCCACTCGGCACGCTGTGCACGCTGAAGTCCAAGCAGCTGGCCCTGGATAAGGAGGCCCAATATGCCATCCAGTTCAAGCAGGGCCGCCCGATCTACGGTGTGGACATGAAGATCGTCGACGACGCAGGCAAGGAGCTGCCCTGGGACGGCAAGGCGTTCGGTGATCTGCTGGTGCGCGGCCCCTGGATCACCTCGGAGTACCTGAAGGGCGAGGGCGGCAACCCCCTGCGCGAGGACGGGCACGGCAGGAGCTGGTTCCCGACCGGCGACGTCGCCACCATCGATCCCGACGGCTTCATGCAGATCACCGACCGGTCAAAGGACGTGATCAAGTCCGGCGGTGAGTGGATCAGCTCGATCGACCTGGAGAATGCCGCCATGGCGCACCCGGCCGTGAAGGAGGCCGCCGTGGTCGGCGTATACCATCCGAAGTGGGACGAGCGGCCTCTGCTGGTGGTGGTCAAGAAGCCCGACGCTCAGCTCACGCGTGACGAGCTACTGCAGTTCTTCGAGGGTAGAGTGGCCAAATGGTGGATCCCCGACGATGTCGCATTCGTCGACGAGCTGCCGCACACCGCTACCGGCAAGCTGCTCAAGACCAAGATCCGCGAGGATTTCAAGGCCCACAAGCTGCCTACCGCTTGAGCTACGACCTACTGGCTACTGCCAAAAGCGGGAACGCAAAGGACGCAAAGGAGAAAACAGAGGACGCAAAGGAAGACGAGATAGCAGCGGCAAGCGAACCGGGTCGGTGCATACGGAGGACGACTGCCTGCGCTCCGTCGTCGCTGGCCGGTCGCGCGAGGCTCATCATGCCCTCGGTCTTCTTTGCGTCCTTTCTGCTCTCCTTTGCGTCCTTTGCGTTCCCGCCCTAGGGTATAGGGGTGTAGATCAGCTGGGCAATGCCGGGACAACAGGCGGCGGGGACTTCCTGAGGACCTCGCGCGCCCACGCGAGCAGCAGCTCGTCGTCGCTGCCGGGATGGGGCTCGCAGAAGCTCGCAACGGTGATGTCCCAGCGCCGGCGCAAGCCGAGCCGCGTCAGCCGCGCAGCGATCCAGCGACTGACCGGACAAGACGCAAGCGGGTCCTGTCCCGCAGCCTGCAGCGCCGACTCCACCTGAAACCGCGCCACCGCCAGACAGTTGGCGCTGTGCGTGCGCGGATGCTGGAGCGCGAAGCAGGCGACCGCGAGGCGATACTGTGCCTCGTGCCCGCGCTGCTTCAGCACCAGCAGGTCATAGAGCCGGTCGGGGCAGCGCTTCCCCGCGGCGGAGGGCGCTCCGCAGTCGGGGCAACGGGATGCGGACATCGGCAGGCAGATGCGGAGGCAGACGCGCGCAGCGCGACTGGTCCGGTCGATCAGCCGCCGAAGGGTAGCGGACCGCCCGCGCGACCGTACCAGTCGACCGCCACGTTCACCTTCCCGGTGGGCTTGACCGTCCTGACCTGCGCAGCCGCAACCGGGCCGCCGGCGCGACCATGCCCGGCGTCGAACTCGCTCAAGTCCCGCGGGCTGACGTAGCTCGCGACCTGTTCGATCCGCTCGGCCCCGACCGCGCCGCCGGCGCGCCCGTAGGAGGTGATTTCGCCGGCCATGGCCGGGATGACGAGGGCGGCCGCCGCGGCCGCAAGCGCGAGCATCCCAAAAGCTTTCATACCTGACTCCTTACCGTGCAGTGAGCAATTGCGACAAAACTGCCTTGCCGGTGCGCGCTGCCGCGACTGGGTAGGGCACCGGGAACTGAGTGCACAGCCTACCGGGCGGAATCGGAGTGGTATTGGACCTTCTTGCCGCGTTTTGGAAGGATCTTGTCGGGGGTGCCAGTCGTACCGCACGGGCTGCGCGCGCCAGCTGCAGCACGCGGCGCGGTTGCGATCAACCAGCCTGCCCGCTCCCGGCCACCGGCGCGTCGATCTCCAGGTTGTCGATCAGGCGCGTCGCACCGAGCTTGGCCGCGCCCAGCGTGACGAGCTCGCGCTCGCCCGCTTCCGCCTGCATCAGCGTGCGGCGGCTGCGCACCACCACGTAGTCGACGTGCCAGCCGTTCCGGGCAAGCTCGGCGTCGGCGGCGAACTCGATGGCCTCGAAGTTGCGGTCGCCGCTCTCGACCGCTTCCTTCACGCGGTTGAGCACCTGGTGCAGGCGCGGCGCCTCCCGCCGCTGCGCCTCGCTCAGGTAACGATTGCGCGACGACAGCGCCAGCCCATCGGGCGCGCGCACGGTCTCCGCAGCCACGATTTGCAGGGGTAAAGCCAGCTGATCGACCATCCGCCGCACGATCATCAGCTGCTGGTAGTCTTTCTTGCCGAACACTGCAGCCTGCGGCTGGACGGTGTTGAACAGCTTCAGCACCACCGTGGCCACCCCGCGGAAGTGACCGGGTCGGAAGCGTCCTTCGAGCTTGTTGGCGATGGCGGGAGGATCCACCATGTACTCCTGGGGCTCGGGGTACATCTCCTTCTCGTCCGGATGGAACACCAGCGAACAGCCGTTCGCGTCGAGCTTCTCGCAGTCATCCTGGAAGGTGCGCGGGTACTTTTCGAAGTCCTCGCCCTGCCCGAACTGCAGGCGATTGACGAAGATGGTGGTGACGACGAATGGAGCGTGCTGCTGCGCTATCCTCACCAGCCGCAGGTGCCCGTCGTGAATGTTGCCCATGGTGGGCACACATGCGACCTGCGGCTCGCGTTCGAGCCGCGCGCGCAGCTCCTTGATCGTCCTAACGACTTCCATGAAGGTCGCCTGCACCACAGAGACACAGAGGCACAGAGAACGGCAACGCCGGTCGAGGCCGAGGTGTGCCACGCTGCACTTCGTTGCGGAGCCCGTAGGCCCGCACTCCCGAGTTCTGTTCCACGCAGTCCTCTGTGCCTCTATTCCTCTGTGGTTCGGACGGACTCAAAAGCAGTGCTCAGGGCCGGGGAAGGTGCCGGCCTTCACTTCCTTGACGAAATTGCTCACCGCCTCCTGGATGGAGCTCGCGCCCGCCATGAAATTCTTCACGAAGCGGGCCTTCTTGCCCGGGTAGGCGTCGAGCATATCGTACAAGTTCAGTATCTGCCCCGAGCAGTCGGGGCCGCCGCCGATACCCAGCGTGACCATGGTGGTCGCGTCAGTGATCTGCTTGCCCACCCCGGCCGGCACGCATTCCAGCACCAGGGCCGACGCGCCCGCCTGCGCCAGCAGCCTGGCATCCTCCACCAGCCGTTTGGCGGAATCCTCGGTCTTGCCCTGGACGCGATAGCCGCCCAGCTGGTGCACCGACTGGGGCGTGAGCCCGATATGTCCCATGACGGGAATGCCACGCGCGACCATGAACTCCACCGTCGGCGCCATCACCGCCCCGCCTTCCAGCTTGACCATGGTCGCGCCCGCCGCCATCAGGCGCGCCGCGTTCTCATAGGCCTGCTGCGGGCTCGCCTGATAGCTGGCGAAGGGCAGGTCGCCCACGACCATCAGGCGGTTGGCCCCGCGCGCGACGCAGCGCGTGTGATAGACCATGTCGTCCATCGTCACCGGCAGCGTGGAGTCGTGCCCCTGCACTACCATCCCCAGTGAATCGCCCACCAGGATCATGTCCACGCCGCACTGATCCACCAGCGCGGCGAAGCTCGCGTCGTAGCAGGCGAGCATGGTGCTGCGCTCGCCGGCGCCACGCATTTTTTGCAGCGTGGTTATCGTGACTTTGCTATCTGCCATGAGTACCCCCTCCTGC